>Ga0315913_1010705_pt1 | contig 10500 bp, 9 predicted proteins | sample MpolsnodulesMG_FD_207736 | JGI IMG/M metagenome (GOLD analysis project Ga0315913, IMG submission 207736) | Medicago polymorpha root nodule microbial communities from Los Angeles, California, United States - small nodules | ecosystem: Host-associated > Plants > Roots > Nodule | place: USA... | reverse complement strand
TTAGGAACATAGACCTTTCTCCCGTCATGTGTCGCGAGCAGCCACTGTCCAGGTACCAGGACTTCTGCTTTTCGCTTCCTTTTAGACACACCTGCAACATCAACAATGTCTGACTTAGGTACCCATATTTTTATGGGTCCTCTTGGGTTAATCCTAGGAGTTTTGAATTTCCTTTGTGTTCTTTGTCTGAAATTGTTGTGCTTTGTCTTCTTCCAAACTTCAGGTTCAGAACCTTTAGTCTTAGAATGTAACTCAGCAAAGACAGCTTCCTTCCTCTGAAATCTAGGCTTTTGAATTTCAGACTTTGTTTTCTTCAGAACCTGTTTATTAGGTTCTGATCTTTTCAAAATCTGTAACTTTGGAGCTTTTGATTTAGAGTTGTTCATGACCTTTGTCTTTTGGTTCTTAAGTTTTGACTTAGTCATTACCTTTGAACTTGAAGTTTTAGATTCTGAATGAGAAGTTGTGTTAACCTTTTCAGATTCAGACACAAAATGAATTTTCAGTCCCTCTTTGGTGTTATCAGAACAAGGTTTCAGGATCACTTCACCAGAGTTACCTCTTGTGAAGCCAATTCTCTTTTTGTTGTTCTGATTGATGCTATAAATCATAGATGCAACTTTGGTTCTATCAATTCCTGTGGTAATAAACTCTTGAAAAGCAGCATCCTGCTCAGATAAAGGTTTATTATCACCTTTCTCAGTCATTATTTTCAAATCATTATTTTCATGTTGTAAAACATCCATCTCCATCTTAGTTGATTTATGGAGTTTCAGCAACTTAATGTATCATTGCTTAACTCTCCTCAACTCAGAGGATTGGTTTTCATAATGACCAAGAAGTTCCTTGAGAGAATCAATTAATTCAGGTCTAGTGAGTTTGGAATATATCTCAGTTTTATTTTCAGAGTCTGTACATGATTCAACATCAGATGATTCTTTTTCATCTTCAACAGTAGCCACCAAACCCATGGCTATATTTGCTTCATCTTCAGCATCATCCTTATCAGACTCAGACTCATTATCCAGATCTTCCCAAGTTGCCATCAAACTTTTCTTGATTTACTTCTTGAATTTGTTGGATTTAAAGACTGGCTTCTTAGATTTCTCTTTGGATTTTTCCTTCTGCAGGTCTGGACAATCAGCAATGAAGTGTCCAGTCTTCTTGCAGTTGAAACAACCTTTATGTTCTTCTTTTCTAGAGCTCTTGTGCCTACTACCTCTGCTCATGAACTTTATTGTTCTTCTTAGAAAGATATTGTAGTCTGTTGGAGAGCATAGCCATCTCCTGAACGATTGTAGGGTCTTCATCAGAATCTTCAGATGTAGATTTTTCTTCAGACTCCAACGCCTTCAGAGCCTTAGTTGACTTCCCTCTTGACTTCAAAGCAATAGACTTAGGCTTCTTGACAGGTTCATGCTCATTAAGACCAATCTCATGAAACTTTAAAGAGCTTATAAGATCTTCAACACTCAGAGTGTTTAAAACTTTAGCTTCTTCAATAGCTGTCACTTTTGGTCTCCACTTAGCAGGGAAGCTTCTCAGAATCTTGTTCACATGATCAGACGCCACGTAGCTTTTCTTCAGAATTTGAAGCCCAGAAACAAGAGTCTGAAATCTTGAGTACATAGTCTCAATGTTTTCATCCTCCTTCATTCCGAACAACTCGTACTGATGAACGAGCATAATAGCCTTAGCTTCTCCGACTTTCTTGTTACCCTCATAAAGTGAGCACAATGAGGTGAACATAGCCTTCGCTGTAGATTTGTCACTCATCTTTAAGTACTCTTTATGAGGCAAGGCAGCCACAAGAATGCCTCTGATCGTGTGATGTTTCTTATAAAGCTTTTTCTGTTCAGCAGTGTGAGCTTTCCTATCAAGAGCAGTATCTTCTTCATCCAACTTCAAATCTCCAACACCTTCTTCAAGAATATCCCACAACTCATCATCCATTCCCATAATGTGACTATACATCTTGGTCTTCCACCAAGAGAACGTTTCCGGATCACCATTAAACATGGGAGGTTTGTTGTGATTAGTAGATCTTTCATTTTTGTTGTTGTTGCTATAATCATATGGAATAGAAACTCCAGAACCAGAACCAGAGCCAGAGCCAGAGCCAGCAGCATCTTCCCCAGACATATTTTTCTCAGATCGTTCACTGTAACACGGTTAAGTGCTAACTACAGAGCCGAAGCTCTGATACCAACTGAAGGTGAGAAAAAACACAAGAAAGGGGGGTTGAATTGTGTTTTCAAAAACTTCTCCTTCTTACGTTATAAACACTGTTCCCAGGATCCGAGTCTGATAGAGTTCATAGTCTGACTTGAGTTCAGAGTCTTAATGCAGCGGATAGATAGTAAGAGAGCAGAGAAAGAAAGAACACAAGCAATTATACAGGTTCCTTCCACATTAAATAATTAAAAACAAATCTAACGAAAAATTGGGTTGTTACACCAAACACCCTCCTGATCCATTGCAGGTCATTCGCAGCATAAGAGGCAGAGTGGAGCATGCGATGGAGATTCCAAAGGTGGTTTCAAATCCACTCTTCTACGGCATTTTGGAGGGTCTCCGGACCGGTTATAGCATGTTTGACCAGCATCCGGTTTCACGAAGGAGGTCCAGGAGTCATAGTCCACAGGAGTAGCAGTAGTGTCTAATTTTATGTCTTTTTTATTTTTTGTAGTATTTTTTTATGACATTATGTTGGATTTGGATGTAATACATTTACATTTGCGCAATTGCACCTCTTTATAACCTGGGTTAAATTTCGTTAAAATTGTGTTTATAAATGATTAGTGAATGAATGCATGTTCTCTAAATTATGAGTTTTGGTTGAATGAATGAATGGTTGTACCGATGTATGAACGAACAAAGGTACGAAGCTAAACAGGGAACAAGGCAGTAGCTACTGCCTACAGGTTCGGGTGCGTGCACAGAACCTGCATGAGTTAACTGACGTTAGTGTTAACACTGACGTGAGTTAACTTATGCTAGTGTTAACACTAGCGTGACTTAACTTACGTAACTTTTTGCACTAGCGTAACTTAACTTACGTAAGGGTAAAAAGGGAATTTCATTTAGGAATGAGCAAAAACAATTGGGTAAAGAGCATAATTCTTATCTTTTTTCTCTTAACTATTCTCCTACGATATTTCCCTAACATTTTAATTCCTTCAAATTCTTAAATCAAATTACATAATTTCATAATGTATTTGGGAATTGTCATGAAAAACTCACAGAAATACTAATATTTCATTTGAATAGTCATCATTATAAGTTCCTAATTTGTCCTTAGATATTAAAAGTCAAAGTTGGACTTCAAATACACTAACTGTATTTGTCATACATAACCAAAAATTTTATTTTATTTTATAAGGAACCAAACAATAAATATTGTTGCGAACCAGTTAGAAACCCAATAATACAGGGCCCAATCAACAAAAGGCCAAGGCAAAGCAATGCCAAACACGGTGGAGGAACACGTGAAGCCCTGTGCGGATCATCACACAGTAACCCATCCTCACGCCATCTCCATTATCCACATCATCACCAACGGCCTCCTAAGATAGTGGAACCGTTAACATTCTTCACGCCAATATATGGGTGACTCAGCGTCATCCTCAAGGTACACTTCACTTTTACAACTTTACGCACATAATTAACTCTTTAAATACTGACTTGAGCGTTGAAATGTTAACGTGCCTGCAAACACATTTCTTCTCCACCACAAAGACTCAACCTTCGTCGCACCGAAGAACCGTGAGCAACCGTTCAAGATAACCGATCGTCATCGGACATATCAAATATTTACTACAATAATAAGAAAAGATATATGAACCCACTTGAGTTTGAGTGCGTTTATCTCAAATTCTCAGGACGATTCACCCCGATGGTAATTTCAGTTGGTTAGTTTACCTTAAAAAATTATATGAAGAAGTATCAATAATATGAGAGATGATATTGAAACAACACTTTGCAATGACAATGGGACACTTGGGTACTAATCACTTTACAAAATACGGTAAAAAAAAATATTATAGATATGATTATATATATATATATTTAAAAAAAAGTTTTTTAAAATGTAGAGGAAAATTTTGCAGCACAAAATTAGAGTTGTTTTATAACTTCGTTAAGCACAAAGAAAATATATGTTGTTAACTACTTTTTTTAATATAAATTTGATTAACCAGTTTTACTTTTTCATTAACCACCAACAAGCAAGACATTAATCACTTATTTTACATAGTTGCATTTTTATGGTTAATGAAGTAGTAATATTTGTTAGTGAGAATTATGTTGAATAAAATGGTTAGGAGCGTATGTTTTTTTTCTTAATTACATAGTGAAATTGATTAAAGACACAACTAGAATTTCGTTTCAGAAAAATCCTCCTCCTAATAGGAAACAAAATAATTAAAATGGAATTCAACCAAAAAATGTGCAATACACTGCATAAATATTTATCCGGTGAACACTATCAAATGTTGTATTTGTGTCTCATTTTTTCTTCCAAATAGCATGGGTGTCATGTTTTTGTGTAAAGTCTCTCTTGTTTCTGCAACTGCAACGTTGTTTTGTTACTCCTCTTTGTGTGCCGTTATTTGTCTTTCTCGTCTTGTTCAGGTATTTGTTTGGTTTAGATTGTTAGATCAGTTTCGATTTAATGTAGATCCAATTGATGATTTTGATATTGTCAGCGTTGCAAATCTAGAGACATAAGTATTCCAGAAATTTAAATATAGTCGAATTTGTAGGCTTTTATATACTTTGTTAATATATGTTATTGACATGAATGTTATAAGTATGTTCACAGATTTATCATTTTTGTATTATCGAATTTGTATTATATCAATCTATTTTATCAACTTGAATCAATAGTATCATTTATTTTAAAATAAATAAATAGATTGTCTCACTTTCTTGGAAGGAACGGTGTAGGGCCATGATGAAGATACAAAGAACCACACCATACTATCACCGCGTTTAGTAGAGTGGACCACACTACTTTCCTTGACTTGAGTGGACTATTTAGTATATAGATAGATATTGCATTGTACAAACCTCTCATCTTCACTTCACTTCACAACTTCATCTCGTACACTCTTTTCATCTTCAAATTCTATAGCTCCAATACCCTAGCTCTTCTTTTAAATTTTAACCAACAATTCTGATTTATTGGTTATCAAAAAGCTTTATTGAAAATGATGGTAAGAACTAGATCCTTGTGAATTCCCTCTTTTACTATTAATTTTTTCTTTGAATTGAATCTAAAGATCTTTTGTTCTGTTTTGTTACAGAAACTAGTTTTGAAGGTGGATTTACATGATGACAGAACCAAGCAAAAAGCTATGAAGACTGTCTCAGGCCTTTCTGGTAATGTCAACTTGTCTAGTTTCAATATTTGGTTTCTAAATTGAGATAATAAATATTATATACATAATTTTTTTTTTTTAAGGAATGTACATATAATTTATTTGATATGTACAGATAATGTAAACGTATTTTAATCATGCGTTATTTAATCTTGAATGACAAATTTGTGTTTTTCCCTTTTTAACCTCAGAATTTGAACATCATTTAGCATCACTTTAATTAATAATAATTCTCCATTTTTCAATTTAAAAAAAAAATAAAGTTTGTGTTCTCAATTTGTAAAAAAAAAAAGTGTTTTTGAAACAATTAATTATTGGACAATTGTCTTTTACTTTGAGACAATATAGAAATTAAGCTCATAATAGTCGGTATAAGTGTAACTCAGGTGGTAAAAGGTTGCGGAAACATTTAATATATTAAGGCACGTTGCTTAGTGTGTTTTAGACACAAATTTGAAATTAAAAAATAATTAAACTCATAATATAATATTGGGTTACCTTTAATTTTTTTTGCTAAAATTGTATTGGTATATTATTTGCAGGGGTAGAGTCAGTTTCTATAGACATGAAAGACAAGAAATTAACCTTAACTGGAGACACAGATCCAATACATGTAGTAAGTAAACTAAGAAAATGGTGTCATGCTGAAATAGTTTCTGTTGGGCCTGCAAAAGATGAAAAGAAGAAAGAAGAACCTAAGCCTGATGTGAAGAAGGACCAAATTCAATTACTTGAAGCCTATCCCCATTATTATTATATGCAACAACCACAGTATATTCAATATTCCTCTGTTTCAGGAGTGGAACAAGATCCTGCTGGATGTGTCATATGTTGAATTTCTTAATACTATGAAAAGATTTGTATTTTCATATTATTTATTGGATTTTTACCTTATGATTTTTATATATATTTTCTGAGTGGTTTGCAGTGAGCTTGTAACATGTTGGAAAAAAGAGAAGGAAGTTTATGTATAGTGTTCACTGAAAGTACAAGAAATACAAACAATTGCAAGTTCATTATTTTTTACAAGAGTAGATCATTATATGAAGGTAAAATAACTATAAATAATGATCTTTCTGACTAGAATAATTAAAATAAAATATTATCAAAATCTATACTATATACAAAGAAAACAACTCCTTTAAGCTCTTTTGGGCTGCATTTTCTCTTTTCAAAAAGACCCTCAATTTTCAATACAAATAACACATGTAACAAATAGATAACAATAAATTTAAATATTAAAATAAAAGTGTAACAAACACGAAATAAATATATATATGTTCAGTTTTTTTTCCTTTTATCATTTAAAAAGTGCAACAAACTAGATGAGTATATTTATACTTACTTTTTCATTATCCCACTTATATCCTTAAACAACTTTTTCTATAATAAAGATTGTTGTTGGTGTCATTAAGAAAAAAAGAATTTAGATAAAAAAAAAAAAATTTGTTGTATTGTTGGTGTCATTGAAATATATAATCATGGTTAGTTTTGTTTGTTATAACTTGAAAGCAACAAACATTTATATTTTTAGTTTTAATCAAAATCAAAATCAAACTTCAAACTTATTTTTATATTTTGTTATACTTTGTACATTCACTGAAAGTGACATCCATTGAGCTTCTGATAGCTTCATAACCATTGTGCTTGATCTTCATAATAATTTAGACTTATTCTTTAAGGCTTCATCTCTTTTGTCCTTTAACTCATCCAGATCCTGACCTTCAGAGTCTGAAAGTTCTTCAAAGTCTGACTACTTCTAGAGTATGACTCCTTCATATAATGACTTGCAACAAAGCTTTTCATGAAAATTATTGCTCTTCAGTATGTTCTTTCAGAACCAATACATTGATTAAGACATAATAAATTTTAGTGGTCCTGCACACTTGAACAAATATTAGCATATTTGATTGAACTTTTAATACCTTGTTATCATCAAAACTCAAGAACCATTGTTTAAACTTATTTTGTTCGAACAATATACCTCTTTTTGATGATGACAAACACACGTATTAATAGTCAATAGTTGTTAATCTAATTAACAAGTTGACTTTATGGTACGGGTTTCGTAAGCTCCCCCTAAATACTATCCAGGTTAATTAAATCCATTTCAAGTCCAAAAATATAAAATAGCACATCACTTAAAAATAATTCACATTAAATTCAGAGCCTAAACACTATTATGTCTTAGTCCCCCTTTTTTCATCAACAAAAAAAAATTGAAAAGAGTAAGAAAAGATTGGATAAAACATGAAATTAATAATCAGAAGCAATAAACATATCAGAGGCAATTAAATTGTTAGATGCAAAAGTTGTATCAGAGGCAGAAAAGTATCAGAAGCAGTAAGCAGAAAGTAATCAGAAACAATAAAAGGTGTGCATTCTAAGGTTTCAAAGGTTTCAGTTCTTTCAACATCATCTCCAGAAGAGCAGTAATCCCAACATTGGCTTGATCTTGCTTCTTGGCTATTTATGCCTGTTCCTTAGCTAGTTCAGCTTGCTTTCTCAAGGACTCTTCATGATGCTTCTGCATTTTCCTATCCAATTCTTCTTGCTTCCTGATTAGCTCAGCCTGAATCTCACATTGGCGCTTCTGTTCAAGCATGACTTCCATATGTTGAGCCTTCTTAACTTCTGTAGTCAGATTCTGTTCTTGCATATTAGCCTCTTGTTAGCTGGTATTTTGACCAACCTCATTTAATGTGGTCAACATTAGTAGACTTTTACTCTTACAGGAATCAAAGTCTTTTCTTCAATCAAAGGAGTTTCGACAAGATGTTGAACTTAGCATTAAAAAGTCTCGAAGGCTTAAATCTCGACAAGATACAAGGCAAGAGGCAAAACCGTCGAAGTCAAGCAACTGCCTTTAAAGCGGGAAGATTCAAATTTCAAAAGAGAAGAGGTTTCCTCAAAGGAGAACGTGGGAGACAAGCGGTTGTCTACATAGAAGGAGATCTGGTCGTGGGTTTAGTTTTTTTCCAAGTTATTATCTTTGTATAAATAAGAGTTTTCCATAGGCAAAACGGGTCACAAATCACCTATACAGAATTCTAAAACACTTAAATTATCGGCGTGAGAGAAAAGAGTCATAAAGAATGTATGTAAAGGATTTGTCAAACCACTTTTATTTTTAATGCATTGTATTTTACGTTTCCTTTAAGTTTCTGCAATTTAAACTTAATGCATTTACTTTGCCTTTAAAACCAATTTTCTGTCGAAAGACACCACACGTTCTCGTCTCGTTTGTTAAGAAACCTACGAACTCGATGAACGCACAAAAACAAAATGCACAACATGTCTTAGGATCTCTGGTTTGGTCATGCTCGTAATAATCAAAACCAGCCCATATTGTTTACCAAAAACACCGGTAAACAAATTGGCATACCCAGTGGGCTGTGTTTGTGCATCTTTTTTCAAAACCTTGGAAAGAAATTTCCATTGTATTTTTCATAAAAAAACCTTGGAAAGAAATTTCCTTAGTATTTTTAAAAACATTTTTTCAAAACATTTGGAAGCAATTTCCGTTGTGCTTTTTTCAAACAAAAATCTTTGGAAGAGGTTACCATAATTTTCCAAGACTTTTCAAAACCTTTTTCTAAAAAAAAACTTTTTTCCAAAAACCCTTTCTGAAGATTAGCAACTATTTTCAGTGAACTTTTTCTAAACATCTGACGTTATTCTTAGCATGTTTTTCAGTTTATTTTAGTAGGAAATAACAACAAAAAGGAGGAGTATTAGAACTATTTCCTATGATTTCAGAACTTTTGTAATGTTTTCTATATTTGAGTCTGTAGTTCTAGTTTTCTTGAAACATAGCAATTAGAGGGGGTTTTTGAAGTAATTCATGAAGAAATCATGCAAGTTGGCAAATCAATAAAAACCGAAAAATTATGAAGATTCAAGAGACAAGAATAAAAATTCAAGAGGCCTCAGAAGACTTACAAGTGGGAGGAATTTTGTTCTCAAAGTACCGAGGCAAGTTATTTGAAGAAGATCTAAAAAACTTTTGGAACAAAATGTGTTTAACATTATTAAAAGCTAGGGTCAGTAGTCATTCATTCTCACGAAATCATGTTTATATTTTATCAGGATGTAAAAAGCATTAAGAACAATTGAATTGAATAAAAACTAGATTGTCATTCACAATAGATAGAGTTTCACAACAACATGTTTCAATTAGAGTTACACAGAATCATCTCAAACCTAATCTCTAAGAGATTTAGCTACTCACAATTGAGTTTACAAATAGCATAATCAATATAAGAATTAAAACATACATGAACTGAGTAAAGGAGGATGAAATCACCCTCCTAGCAGTCTTCTGGTCTCAAAATCGCACTTTTGCTCTCAAAAATCGTAACCCTTAATTCTGGAACTGACTTCAGCTTAAATATGAAATATTTTCTAGGCCCAAAATCGCTCCACGCCTCATAAAATCGCGCCACGATTCTGCAAAATCGCGCCACGCCACCAGAAATCGTACCACGATTTCAATGGCAGAACCAAACCTTCATTCTGGTTACAAAATCGCGCCACGATTGCCTATTTTCAGCTTCAGAATTTTTTCTTTTCACACCCTGATTACCTCATATTGCCTCAGAACTCTATCAAAATGTCAAAATAAGTCCTAAAAATTACGTAATGATAGCATGTCATCAAATTACAAAAGAAATAAAACATACTCTATGAACAAAGGTTTGGGAAAGACTCCTCCTTTGATGCTAACAACCCATACCTTCCTCTTGATCCGCCAAGTTTAAGTGAATAAATCTGAATGAATTCTATTTTATTTATAGGCAAGTTTTCAGCTTGGTTTGGATTGAAAAACTTGGTTTTTTCCCCAAACTCGCAAGGAAAAAATAGCAAAATATTTTTTATTTTATTGTGCTTGGGACCGCACGCGTCTTGAGGAGACATCATGTATGCCAACTTGTGCGAAATTCTCTAACTGAAGGAGAAAAATCTTATTCCATACTGTTGTGAATTCGATGAAAATCACACCAATAACAAACTTGATGTGTGGAGCAAGTGATAATCAAGCAACCAAAACAAAGTGTATGGAACAATTATAAACACAAGCCAAAAGTAGAAAACAGCGAGAGAAATAAAAGAGAGAACA
>Ga0315913_1010703_pt1 | contig 10502 bp, 4 predicted proteins | sample MpolsnodulesMG_FD_207736 | JGI IMG/M metagenome (GOLD analysis project Ga0315913, IMG submission 207736) | Medicago polymorpha root nodule microbial communities from Los Angeles, California, United States - small nodules | ecosystem: Host-associated > Plants > Roots > Nodule | place: USA... | reverse complement strand
AAGAGGGAACGTGAAGAATGAGCATGATGAATCAGTTCAAACAAAAGAAATAGATTGAACCAGAGATAATGAATTGAGAATTATCCTATGAACGAATGAATGTATGGAATAGAAACCCTACGAAGTTGCGTTTTATTCGAGAAATTGGAAACAGAGAAACGTTTAGAATGAGTGAGTGAGAGAGTGAAATGTTGAAGAGAAGATACGCATGTCCATGTCCTTCTATGGGTTTGTTTGGTAAGGGGGCTATTTTAAGTGTATAGCTTATGTCTCACCAGCTTATAGCTTTTTAACTCAATTTTTAGTCATGCAATCTTTATTGAATAGATTAAATGTTAATTAAATGAATCTCATTTCATATTTATAAGCTATTTCCACCGCTAATTTTAGTTATGCTGAATTTATTTTATCAAAAAAATATTAAAACAAAATACAATAGTATTTACCTTTTATTTATCCATCTACTATCTAAAAAGTCAATAATCAACTTTAATGTCTATAACCTATTATTGATCAACATTTCACAACACATCTTTAACTCTTCTCCAAGGAGTGTCTAAATTGCCAGGAAGCAAAAAAAATAAAAATCAAACATTTGCCTGAGTTGTCCAACACGCCTTTTTGTGACTATTATATAGGTGTGACACTGGTCCAAGGATTGTCGAAGTAAAGGAAAAAACAATTTTATTTAAGACACTTCTCTAAATTGTCCGATGTATAAATGTTATAGAAGTGTTGGACACTGACAGTGTGTCGAACACCGTGACACGCTTAGTCCTAGAGGTGTATGTGTTTGATAGAAATACACACAATAAATTTTATAAAAATAAAAAAAAAACAAACATTAAGCACAAGATATCAAACATGACACCAAGGACGGAACCAAAAAATATTCTTGAGGAGGGCGATAGAAATAACGAGACATGATTTGCTCTCTCGTAATTTGTTTGTTTCACACTTATAGTCGTAGAGCATGATGAAATGTTATTATAATAGCCCCCATCAAAGTAAACAAATTTTGTGGGATATGAAAGTTAAGTCTTATGCATCTTCAAAATAAAGTTAAATTTACCGAAATTATAGTAAACTACCGTAATTTCAACAAGCTTACTATAATACCAATGGTCCCTTTAGTTTGGATCAATGTGTAACTCCACACCATTTGTTTTGTGAAATGAGAGAATGTGACTATAATATTTAGGGTCCCTTTAGTTTGGACTAGTGTATGTTCTGGTCCAACTTGGACCAGTAAAATGACCTACTTTAAAGTTGAGTTATATTTTATTTAAGTTGTTTTAATTGACAAAATCATCTAAAGTTGTTTTAATTGACAAAATCATCTTACTTGACATAGAAGTTAAGTGCTATATTTTAACTATTACATAAAATGAAAGATTCTTTTAAACATCAAATTAAAATGTACTTGAAAAGAAGGGGAAAAAAGCAAGAAGTGCCAAGTGCTCATAAGCAACTCGGTTATTCCTCTCTTTATACAATTGTAAGAATAATATATAAAATATTGGTATTATATTCTATTATATATTAGTTTGAAAGTGTGATGGTTCATTGGTTAATCCTTTGTGAACACGTGTGGCTAGTGATGGCGAGCTCCACCACGTACATACATGGGGTACTATAGTATTAGTAATTGTTGGGGGTGGCGGCTGCCCCAATACACATATACTTGCTCCGTCCCTGCATGATACTAATAATAATTTGAAAAAAATAAAATATTTATTGTAACAAACTTTACTATTGTATGTATCGAAAATTCTGTTGAAATTTTTTTATTTGATTGGTCACATTTTCTCGAAATACACTACCATCTTGTTGAAGTTCAATACTCAAGTCAGAAATGTCGTATCAACAACAAAAGAATTCGAAGACTATTATTCCCTCAAAAAAAATAAAAAAATCGAAGACTATTCAAAGACAAATAAAATTTTGAACTATATAACTTCTCAAATCTACCCTATCAAAGTGCATTGGAGAAGTATTATCTAGCAGCAACGATTGATGCTTCTTCAGTATTTAAAATTCAAAGTATATAACGAAACTGGCAGAAGAAGACTCCAATGAAGTTAAAAGACAAATGGCATTCATGAATTGTAGAAGTTAGTTTATTTTCTTTTTTATAAATAGTATAATCAAACTTCATGTAAATGAGGTTCATTTTCGTTACAAAAACTTGTTTACTAGATAATGCATCTGTCCTAATAGGATAATACCTTTTACTAACGCATATGCCATAACATGATAATACCTCTTACTAATTGTTGAATGAGTGACATATGTAACTTACCTATATTTATAATAATCTTTTTTTCATTTTTTATTTCTTGCTTTGTGCACTTTTACTTTTACATTTTTTTTTCATTTTATTTGATCACGTGTTTCTTGCATCACAAACTCAAACTTGTAGCCTTAAACCTATCAACTAAGAATACTTAAGGATTTAACTTTAGTCCTCAATTGTTATTTTAAGTTCATTTGTTGGAAGAAAATATTTTTCAAGCCAACAAATTGGCTTATCCCATCGAACATTAGTTTAAGATAGTTGGTGTCAGAGGTTTCTAAGTTATATTTTCATGTGTGTGCATAATATAATTTGATGTGTTGTTAATATGTGCGTTGCAAATAGGCATAGAGTTCAACACCAACCATTATGCTTTGTTTGGTTTGTGTTATGTCTATGTTAATGTTAATACAATTTGAATTATATAAATCAAACACATATTTTACACATTAGGTTTATATAATCCGAATATATCAATATAAAGATTCTCAATGTTGCTAAAAATTGATGACATCAGGGCTTGATACAGTCTAAACAAACTAACAAGTCATATTAAACTTTTAAAAGGTCAAACACAAATCTAAAAAACAAGTCCATATCAAAATACATACCAACATCAATAACAACATCAAAATGAAAATTGTTGTTTACACTCTTGTGAAGGCTAAAAAAACGCCATAAAATGACAAATTAACCCCAATTTTCTTCGACAGTTAACTTCCATCGGTTAAAATTCATGTGCAGTTAACTACCAATGAAGTTATTTTGGTATTTTAACGGTGTTTCTCAGCATCATTTGATGTGGAAACAACATTATTTCATCAAAATGCTCACAAGAGAGGAGAGCTACAAGGAAGGCCAATAGGGCTTTCTGAGTTCTCATGTGCGCCTCTTGTTACCCATGGTCATCACAAAATGGTTATTGCAACGACCAATCTATTAGGGTATTTTAAACCCTTCAATGCTCATCATTGCACATGCAACATATCTCCCTAGTCTTCTAAGCCATGAAATTTCACAAAAGTTTGGATCAAATAGCTAGAATTTGTGATGCTCAGTTTTGTAGAGGAACCTCAAAAAGTCAATTTAATGATGAAGATGGAATTAGTTTGAGATAGGGATGAAAATGAGTCGAGTCGAATCAACCTGTCTGAACTCGACTCAATAAGAATTTGCTCGGCTCGAAACTCGAGTTCAACACGAACTCTTTTTTCAACTCAAGTTCGACTCGTTTAACATTCACAAACAGTTCGGTTCAACTCGTTAGGTTCATAACCAATTCGGTTCAGCTCAATAACTCGAATCAAATGAATCAAGAAAGAGAAAAAAGAAGCAACTATGATTTAAATGGGCAAAAAATAACTCATTAACCTTTCAATTGATTTAAAAACCAATTAAGAAAATAACTAATTGATAACACTATAAACGGATTCATGTAGTAAGTAAGGAAGGAGGCGCTGTTGTTTTATATGATAAGTTGCTCAATACCCTTATGTAAACTTCCGATGTGGGACTTGTGAACTGCAATCTTAATAGTTGCTGGTTCTTCAATAACCTTATTTTGCTGTCAACATTTTCAAGTGGGCATTACCATCATACATTATCATTTTATTTTCCTTTGACTCAAGTGACCATTTCTTTCTCTATTGAATTTAATTCTTTTTTACTTTATAGTTGTTAATTAAGTAGCAACAAAAAACACTGATAAATAATATCTCTTTTAAAAATAGTGTAATTGATTTAACAATGGATTATATATATAACTGACTCATGAACCAAACGAGTCGAACCATACTTAACTCAAGTTCAACTCATTTGTTTGACGAACTTAATTTTAAACACAAGTTCAACTCGTTTGATTCATGAACCAAGTTCAATGAATTAATTACCGAATCGAGTCTCGAACTATTTTCGAGTTGGTTCGGTTCATTGCCAGCCCTAATTTGAGCAACTGGCAAGAGTGCAAGAAGTAACAATTCTATCAATTGGAATGCATCTCAACATAAATTACTGATAAGTAACAATAAAAATATTGCAACTTGCAAGAAATAACAATCTTAATCTGGTCTTTTTTTTATTTATTATTTTAAATGGCAAATGTTAGTATGTTAGTAATTGTTGGTTTGAGCAAAGGGATTAAATGAGTTAAGTTAGCCTGATGAACTATAAACAAGTTCTAACCTCATTAACAATCAAGTTTTGGTAAGACCAATTCCACATACAATGGTGTAACTCTTGAACGTCAAATATATAAATGCCATCAACGTGTTGATGATAACCACAAATTGTATGTAGTTTCAAAACTTAAAAACATTACCGCTGGTAAAACATGACTAGCCAATATCAGAAACACATGGACTACATTACTATATTAAAAGTGACATACATAAAAACGGCATGTGCAAGTACAATCCAAAACGTTAACAATTCCAATATCAGCTTTCATAGTGAATCCACATGATCAATACACCTGACGTCCTTCCAACAATGTTCAACTCACTTTCTACTTTATTTACACGGAATTCCAAGATTACCTAGAACACAAACACACGACAGTGAATTAGATTCAATATTTTACAAGCAGTGACGTGAAGTAGCTCACTCAGCACATGGTAGAACATGAGAAAAAATATTTAAAACGTGCACGTTTGAGGAGATGAAAAATTGAGGGAAAGACAAATGAGGTGGAAAGGTTTTGCTTTTTTTAGAGGGTAAAAAAAGACTTTTTAGTTAAGCCAAGGTTTAATAAACAGGAAAATTGTTTCCAACTCACTTTAATGTCATAGTAGATACAAATTTGGAGTATACTTTCTACTACTTCATTTACGCTCTAACAAACAAGTGTGAAGTAACTTCATGTTTCAAATATCTAACTTCTTCAACAAGCGCAGGCTTCAGAAAAGAACAGTTAATTTAGAGAACCTTAAGCCACAAGGAACATCACACTATACTCTTTAACACTCCTTTCAACACTCTCCCATATTGGTCCCATTGGATGACCTGAGACCACTCTATTAGTGGGGATAGCGTGGTGTTTTTGCCAAATAATAGTGTTGAGAAGACTGTCAAAGAATATGTTCCTTGCATGTCTCAATAACAATGGAATCACATAAACTATTCAACTTGATGAAAACAATTCTCTTGCTCTGAAACCTTAAAGCACATTAACTGTAAGAAGGAATTATCAGTCTCCTTCACATTGAATCAATCACAAAATGCCTTTTTGAGGATGTATTACTAACCTTTTCTTATAATGACTAGCATTCCAATGAAGTCTCAAACCATTATAATTTTAGATTGCCTTTCTTGCTTAGTGCTATTGCGACTTTGCTCAACAAAACTTAGCGTTCCATTGAGATAGAATAGGAACCAGTGTTTGGATCTTTGACTGCTTTGAAGTTGTCAAGGCTCATCCCAAAGCGTCCCAATACAGAATTGCCCATTTCTTTCAATTTTTCTGCATCAAGAAACATTCATCTGTATGAGCAAATGATGGCAGTGAAACGAATATGAAGTAAATAGACAAACTTGGTTACAGACTATTTTCCATCTAAGATAAAATTTTGCTTTCATATAACAGAATAGCATATGTAGGCAATGGCCAAAAATTAAATGGTAGGTAATAACCTATGATGTTTAAGTGGTGATTCGCCCCAAGTGCAACTAGAAAAATCATTCCTAGTCAACAAATTACATGTGCAAGGATAGATTTCCAAAATATATGCATAAAACAAAGTATTTTCAGGCTTTGTTAAAAAGTTTCTTGACTACAACAACAACCAAGTCTTATACTACTAGGTGGGGTTGACTACGTGGATCAAACGATACCATAATGTTCGATTATACGTCATATCTCTATTTAAACCATTGACATCTAACATTTTGCTAGTAGTTTCTCATATAGTTCTATGGGTCTTCATCTCCCCTAACAATAAGTATTTTCTAAGGTTCTATCTTACACATAACTTCAAATTCGCTTCAGCTATGTAATTCTGAACCACTCAAGAACAAGTCAATAATTAGGATTTAGGAATACTCAATTGGGGGAAATTAGGAATACTCTAATGGTATAAAATATAAATGAAGGACAACTAATGCACTCAACATACCAACGCCCCATCCTACAAAGACAAAATAATAAATATACAAATATCAAAAGGAACCAAGAGAAAGACAAAAATGACTTGCCCATCATTTCTTCTTTCATTTTTTCCCGTTTTACAGCAGCAAGGGGCTCTAGTCGGCGAATGGATTTCCCAGCTTGACCATTTGAGGGATCAATTTCTAAGATCTTTTTCATATCTGCCAATTGTATTTTGAAAAGAAAAAAGAAACTGGTGAAACGAAAAGATATGGGGTTATGAACAAAAAAGAAAATTTAAATGAACTGAATTCTATTAGACACTAATGTGACAAACATATTGTCAACAGTAATGCATCAAGAGCCAAAACAAACAGATAACTAGAGTACTTAGTACTCACCACACACCCTTCTTGTTTGAGAAATCAAACTTCCCTTACTATGTTATTTACAACCCGCTTGGGGCTGAGGTCTGTCCGAGTAAGGAAAGAGCCAGTAGCCAGGTTATATCGGTCTTGAAGGGAAATAAAATAGGAACCTTATATAAGTAAGTAAGGTACATGCGATTCCTCAACCAAGGAAGAGTGTCAGGCATAAGAAGAACAACACCCTTGATGTAAATATTATTTTTCAAACAGAAGAAATATCAGGTGCAATTAGTGCAAACTTCAGACGAGTTGGCATAATTATGCCTTGCCTTATTTTAAGCTTGAACTTACCAGCAATTGCCTCTTCAAAATGTTCAAGCTTTTCATGAGCCTCTCCTCTTCTCACCAAAGCTTTAACATATGCAGGATTCAGTTCCAATGCTTTAGTGCATTCTTTAATTGTATTTTCATATTTTCCCTGAGGTATATTTGACATATGTTAAAGAAAATCAAGCATTAAACTCAATCAATTACAACTACAAACATAACATAAGGGACACAAAGATGATGTTAGACCCTGTAGCAGCTTAATCTGGAATACAAATGATTAAATATCAATACTGTACCGTTGATAGTTCAACTAGTTGACATATGCGGTAAAGCAAAATACAGGTATGTGTTGAAACATGATATTCTCATTACAGTATAAAAGAAGAAAGTCATACCAGTTTCAAAAAGCACACAGCACGGTTTGCATGGCATATTGAGCGTATTTCCTCGGATGAAGACATGTCTAGTGCAATCTGTAAAGCATGTTCATATTGCAATAAAGCCTCCTCATACTTCCCATCTATAAAAAGTTTGTTACCTTCTACTTTTGCTTCATTTGCTTCACTCAATGCTTTCTGTTACAAAAAATCATTGCACTCAATCACTTTTCACATCATAAAGAAAGACTATCAGATCAAATCCAAGATCAGAAAAAGGCTACCAAATTACTAGTTGCACAAGCTACATGAATAGCTTTCTTTTTCTCCACTATTGAGAAAGAGATTATCGTTACTCTAGCTAGTGAAGATTGAAAAAAAAAACTAATATTTAGTGCCTCAGCTTTTTTAAAATCCCAGCAAAATGCAATGAACGTCCCTCCAACTTAGGCCACGAATAGAAAACCCTTCTATGCGAAAAAAAAAAACTCTTGTGTTATTGACCTCCCTCCAACTAGAACTATCAGAAAAGAAAAAAAAAACCTCTTGTGCTTTAGAGTGTATTGAGTTCTATAGTGACGAAAATTGATTTTGAGTGAATTGATTTAACTTAAACCATTCAATGCAAAAATAAATAAACAAATAAGCCTGTGTTGTTGACCTTGCTCCAACTAGGGCTACATAAACAAAACTCTTCTGCTTTAGTGTGTGTTTAGTTAGACATTGACAAAAATTAATCAAAATTAATTAGGTAAAATGTCATGTTTCAAGGCAAAAGCTCAAGAACTCAACATCAAGTTCAAATCATTACTTCAGACAATATCAATCAATGAAGTCTAGCACAAACACGGCGACACTAACACGTCGACATTGACAAAAATTTGAAAAAATTAATCAATCAAATGTAATTGCATGTGTTGATGTCCTGTCAGTGTTGAACACCGGACATGCATTCCATCAAAAGTGTTCGTGCCACGGAGATATAAATTTTCTTTAAACTTCCAAACATGTCAAAATCAATTTACATGCATAGAAGAATCTCAAAAATTAATCCAAATATACACTCACAAAATCAGAAATTTTCTTCATGTGTTGCACATTACTCGTCTCTCACGTCACTTCAAATATGTACAATGCGATAGAATTAGAAATTATGAATATAACTAATCCATTAACAAAAACTAACACATTAGAAACTTACATTGTTGAAAAGAAAATTCAAAAAAAGGGAAACTATTGCTATAACGAAACCCTAAATTTGGAAATCGAACCTGTTTCAATTCCTCTTCATTGATCAAAGCATTCTCAGATGAACCACTTCTCTGAGCAACATCTTGTTCCTGTTCTCCCTCTTGCTCCTTCGGTTGGTCAAGATTCTTCGGTTCTTCTCGGCTGATATCTCCACCGTCGTCAGCGTCGCTGTCGAGATCAGCTTCGCTGGCGGTTTCGAAGCCGTCGGAAGCGTCGTTGCCGGCGGCAGTGGCGTTGGATGGAATCGCGTTTCGATCGTCGGTGTTCTCTTGCTCTATCACTACCATTTTCTCGAAGGTTCTGAGACTTGTTTGGATGTGAAAAAAAAAGTGATTCTCGTTTGCAGAAGAAAAATTTGTTTCGTGTGTTTGAGGTTTTGGGCTTCGAGGTTCTTCTGGAGTGTAGTATCTTACGTGTTCTTAGACCAGTGGATGTAAAACGGCTTCGTTTTATTACTTTCTAAATTTTATTTTTCTTGAAGGAACTTTCTAAATTTTATAAATGGCATCGATTCTGAAAGAATTCTGCTCTTTACCCCAACAGTTTTGCTCATTTCCAAAGTAAATGACGGACATACCCCTATGTAAGTTAACTGTCAGTTATGATTTAAAGGTGACTTAAGTCACGCAGCGTGAGTTAAGTCAGTTAAGAGCAAAACAACACAACAACACAGTTCCTCATTTCCAACTTCTGCCAAACACGAAAATTCCACCCCCAAATTCGAATTTCAACAATCTTGCGCCATTCAAAGCCAAATTCGTCCACAATATCAAGTAAGTGATGATTATCCGACTTCTTTGCATTATTTTGGTTGAAATTTTCGAATTTTTGTAAAAAATTCACATTTTTAGGTTTTTTAAAATTTTGCTTGCATGTTATAGATTATGATTGTTAGTGATGATTTAACTTAGGAATTGTTGTTTAGGGTACAATGTGGTAGTTTAGGGTTTAGAAATTGTTAGGTTACATAGTTGTTTGAAAATTGCACACTACGTGTTCGGTGAAATGTCTCAATGATGATTTTTTTGGATTGTTAATGATGCAATTAGTTAGAGCTATGTTTGTTAATGTTGATTATAGTTAATTTGACTGCAATGTGGTAGTTTATGGATTCAAATGACATTGTCGACATTATAGTGTTGTTGTATTATTAAAGATGACATTGTCGAAATTTTATGTCCGTGTGAAAATGTGTTAAAGATTTTTTGCTTTTTGTGCAGATATGTCTGAGCAGGAGAGGAATGACAATTTTAGGGCAGGGAGGCGTGCCCCTACTGGTAGTGCATGGAGGGAGAAGCAAGCGCTACACCCTCCGATTGGTCGAGGTCGAGGGAGAGTGGGGGCCACGAGACTTGCTACTGTAGATGATGCGGGGGGATCGACGTCACAGACGGCTCCATCCCAGATAATGGACCCGACACAGTACCAGCAGGAGCGGCATTATCACGAGCAGGCGTATCAGGAGCAGCATTATCAGGAGCAGCCTGAATTTCAGCCAGGTTATCAGTATCAGGAGGGGTATCAGCCTCAATTTCACGAGGGGTATCAGCCTGAGCAGCCTCCTCAGCAGCAGCATGTCGAACCTCCTCAGCAGCAGTAGTACGAGCAGCAGCATGCATAGCCTGTTATGGAGGACGATGATGAGGGCTTTCCAGGGGGCCCTTATAAGATGTCACTTTTACCGAACTTCAGTAAACACGTGGCATGCAGGCTTTGGAACGATAAAACAGTAAGTATAATTGTTTTATTTAATTTAATGATATTTTACGTATTTAAGTATAATTGATTTATTTTATATG
>Ga0315913_1010702_pt1 | contig 10502 bp, 6 predicted proteins | sample MpolsnodulesMG_FD_207736 | JGI IMG/M metagenome (GOLD analysis project Ga0315913, IMG submission 207736) | Medicago polymorpha root nodule microbial communities from Los Angeles, California, United States - small nodules | ecosystem: Host-associated > Plants > Roots > Nodule | place: USA... | reverse complement strand
CCACTTCAAAATTAACATTACCCACCTCAAGATCACATATCCAAAAACTACAATATGCATAAGTTGAAGAAAAAAAAAAAAAAGCTTTCTTATATGCATAAGTTGAAAAAAGCCTTCTTATATGCATAAGTTAAAGGGTTAATAGTGTTTTACCCCCTGTAATATAGGTCATTTCCGGTTTTACACCCTGTAACATATCTTTTTGATTTACCCCCTGTAAAATATTTTTATTTTGATTTACCCCTCTAATAGGTCATTCAAAAACCAATTTTTTATTTTTTCTTCAGAAATTCTGGTTTTTGAATGACCTATTAGGGGGGTAAATCAAAACAAAAATATTTTACAGGGGGTAAATCAAAAAAAATATTTTACAGGGTGTAAAACCGAAAATGACCTATATTACAGGGGGTAAAGCACCATTAACCTTAAGTTAAACATAAACTACTTCTAAAATGATAAAAAAAATAAAAAATAATTAACTACAGTATGCATAAGTTTTTTAAAAAAATAGCTTTCTTAGTTAAACATAAACAGAACTTAAATTGAACTACAATATTAAAAAAAAAAAAAAACCTTCGTAGCAAACAAGAATAATTCAATAAACACTAAGAAAGTGGCATGACATATGCAAAAGTTTAAAAATCCATCTTATATGGTCTTCTAATCCTATAATCCTATTCAATTAAGCTAATTCAATAAATAAGATTGCAGTTTTAAAATTCAATTACCAGCGATCAACAAACAATAACAACAAAGAGAATGAGAAATGAATGAGAGAGTGAGAAGAGAATGAGAAGTTTAGTTATCTACCAGAGGAAGTGAAGCGGTTGGGTGGGCCAGTTGAAAAATAAAAAAGAAAGAGCAAGCCAAGAGTATTTTCGTTATTTTCCTCTAAAAAAATATTTTTTTGGGGGTGGGCCAGGGCCCACCTTAGCCCACAGTGTCCTCTGCCTCTGTCTGAGACCCTTCTAGTTATATATATTGGTTGATACATTATTTACTATTCACGTCGTGTTGGGTTTGAATGATCTTATTTGAGCATATAGCATCATGAAAAATAAGGGATATTTAAGTTTATTTTAAGCAAACTCTTGTTTCTTTTAAAATTTTAAATTATTTTTTACACTCACGTTTAATACATTATAGAAACATCTCTTGCAAATGTTAATTCTTTTAACAAGGTATGAGCTAAATATTAATTTTCAAGTTTTTAGCGTTTAAAAGTTCATATTTAATCAATTTTTTATGAAAAGATTCTAAGTTTTTTGGGAAAGATTGATATAGTCTTCTAAACATCTTTGTAAAAACGCGTTCAAAAATATGAAGGATTCATATAAGTTGATCAACTTTGCTATGCATGGCCGATCCCAAGCACATATAAAAGTAGAGTTGTGTTGAGTTTGCGCAGCAAATGTAAATTTTGTCTAATCTCTATGATTTGGATTTTTCACCATGTTCAATACCACCAAGGAATCAAGTTCCACTATCACAGAAGGAAGAGACCCCAAGAGTTCTGCCAAAACTAAGTTCCACTACCAAGGTTACACAGGAAACATGTAATAAACATACTATTGAGTTGTGAAAAAGTTCACCACAATAGGAGTTACCGAAAGAAATGTAAAAGGATCCATCAATGTTAATTTTGAAATAACTTAGGAGGTTTCCAATTGATGAGAATTTCAATTTGAGTGTCACTCAAGTAAGTAGGAGGGCACTGCAAAGTTGAGTATGAATAACATACACTTATGCTTTTGTTTGCGAGTTTGGAGGGAAACGGAGGGAAAGACTTAGAAAAAAGGAATGAACAAGTAGAAGAAATAGTGGAAAATGAGAGGGGAGGGCGTTGGGGGAGTTAAATTTTCTTCATAATACAAAATCATCCTCATTTGGAGAACTAAAAAATTGTATTAGAGGATGATTTATATGAATTATTCAAATTTAATATATGTTGTTATACTATTTTTAAAATTAAAAATATAGTAATCATATGCATTAATTCATCGTTTTCTAAAAAACTACTCTTTTAAAATTTTTTGAAAGATTTCTTCATTTTCCCTAATATTTTTTACACCTCAAATTCTTTCGTTCCCGCTTTCACGTTACAGGTAACATGCTGCCTGCCTGCCTCCAATGTCTCAAGTGACCTATAAATTTGAAAGATTATCCCTTGAAAAAGTTAATGCAGATGTTTTTGGAAGAAACTTTCACAACAATCGTTTCATAAAAATAAAAAAAAACGAGAGAACACTTTCATCTTTTCCACCTATTAAAGTGAATTGTGAACCAAATGACTATGTATATGAGACCGTAAAAGAGTAGCGAGGACAAATTCTTTCATTTTCAAATTTGTGAATTTGTTTTTGCAGAGGGAAACAAATTTGCGGTATATATGAGACCGCGAAAGAGTGGCGAGGATACATTCTTTTATGAGATAATAGTTATTTTATTATTTGAATATGTAATGATAGTTACAATAGTCATTGATTATACACTTCGTTAGTAAAATAGTCTCTGACATTAACATAATTGTTCAATGATGAAATTAACTCCTTTTTATATAGGGATTGATATGACAATAACTGGGTACTAATAAGGATTGATAAAAACAATAAGTAAGCGTATTGATGACTAATATTATAATATTAATAAAAACAATTAACATTAAGAACTATTTTAACTAACATTGTGCATTATCACAGACTATTTTGAAATTTCGATACATTAAAGGATTGTTGTGATTATTCGTTACACATTGAGGGACCAAAATGACTATTATTTTTCTTTTATTTTCAAATCTGTGAATTTATTTTTGCAGAGGGAAACAAATTTGTGGTCTTATTATGTCACGTTATTAATATGTTGAAAGCAACGACCATTCAAGCATTTTATTATTATTATTATTGTTATTATTATTAAGTGATGATAATTGCTTTATTAGTAATAGCAGTCATCAAATCCAAGAGCATAAACTAGAATGCTAAATTTTGGCATAATTTAGATATGTAAAAAAAAAATGCTAACAACACTCATTTAAAAAAAAAAAACTTGACAAAAAATAAATTTTTTAACACTCATAACTTGTTTTTTATTGGATGAAATACATATAGGTCCTATCATTGTATATGAGACACGTTTCTAATTTAGTGTGGCCTACATATATTTCATCAAATTAAAAAATGAATGTTTGAAAGAGTATGTTAAAATGAGTGTTGTTAGTTTAAGTTGTGGCAAAAATTCTTATAAAAATGGTTTATTATTAAAATACTTACAAATTATATAAACCAAAGAATTTATGTATTGTATTTTGTCATCCACTCTTGCACTTTGAATTTTTGCTAAAAATCAATATGGTATTTTCAAATCTTATAAAATCACGTTGTTATTGATTACATCGTTATTGTTTCGTCCGTCTAAGAAATCGTAAAAATAAGCATTTTCGTATATTTAATTAAGTTTAAGGATAAAATAGTAAATTAATTTTAAAATCCCTCCCCTTCCTTTGTGAACCAAACATATTTTTAATTAAAATATTTCACATCCCCTTCCCTCCCCTCCATTAAAATCCGTCTCATCCCCTCACTTGAACTAAACGGACCCTAATAGACAAGTAATCAATGCTTATTTTCTTCAAGTATTTTATATGCATGCAAGTTTTAGTATAAATTTTTTGTTAACATATCTTAGCCGTATCATATCTTAAATTATAAAATTTCACATATCCGCGAACTCATATCGTATCGTACTCAAACTTGTATCACATATCCGGACATCATAAATACTTTGCCATTAAAATTAAAACAACCTCTTTTCTAAACCTAGAGTTTTTCGGACGCCCTATGCAGTTTATATTATAAAATTGGAACGGCAAAAATAACACCCTATAAAATCCTCCAAAACACGTTAAAATATTTATAAACCTAAAAAATTGATTTATTTTAGAGGCATGGAGCTATATATGTAAAAAGCCCAAATTAAACCTAGAATCCCATAAGCACTAGAAAAGTGCTCTTCTCCCAACAAGTTTTGCTCACTCCCAACCAAACTTTCGAAAATCCCCCCGACGTAAGTTAAGTAATGCATGTGTTAAACCAGCGTGAGTTAACTCACGTTGTGTGAGTTAAGTCACGATGAAGGTCAGCGTGAGTTGTTTTGTTTAATTGTCTAAATATTCAAGAATTAAGACCATTCTAATGCTCCCTTCCGCCATACATAAACTAAACCAACAATTAGGATAAGCACAAAGATGAAAGCTTCTATAAATACGGATACCTCCAATACATCAAAACTTATTGCCCATGGGTAAACAAAGACTGTTTCAACATCAAAAACAACAAAAACTATAGCACTTACGCTGCGTGTCCTTTTAAAGGGCAGACAACAACTCATTTCCTCTTTCACATCTAAAATATCCAAAATCTCTCTCAAATCACCCAAATCCAAAATTCCTTCAAGTTCAAATCAAACAACACTCCAACAACAAGTAAGTTTTCATAATCAAACACCATTAACTTTTTATGTTTATATGTTAGATTTTTCCTCTTAAATTAGAATTTTTTTAGTTTTAGGGTTTGTTTGAATTTTGATTTTTTTGGCAAGAAATGATACAATGTTTACATGTAAATGATATATATTGCTTAATTGTTTGAATGTTTGCATGTTTATGTTGTAGTTATGAGTTTTAGGGTTTATGTATAATTTGCACGTGTTTGTTGAAATGTTTGATTGAGTTTTTCATTAATTGTTTAATTTTTTATGGTGTAGATTTGAAACAATGGCCGAAAGGTTCAGTGTTTGCATACGCTTCAACAGTGGAAATCCTCAGTTGTTCAAGGTTCGGTACATTAATGTCACGTTAAAAGGTCTCAAGGATTAACTGAATGAAATCAACCAAGGACTCAATGTAACAGCCCGATTTTTAGTTAGATTTATTTTAATTGTTTTTATGTGTGTTTATATATGCTTGTGTGTGATTAATTGCCTACATGTGTATTTTGACTGTTTGGTGTTAGAAGGGTATTTAGGTCATTTTGTGGACAAGGGTAAATTAGTAATTTTACCATATAGATTACTTTGGTGGCTTGAGTGGGAATAATTATTGTTATTAAGTTTCTAGTGGGTTGTGGTAATTAGTTAAGAGTCGGTGACTATTCGTTATTTTTTACCGATAAGTGAGTAGAAACATTTTGAATTGGTTAATAAGTGTGTTGAGTGCATTAAGACATTAAGGGTTAAGCCCAATAGTGAGGAGCCTATTTAAACTCTATTCTTTGAGGAAATTAGGTCACATAAAATCATTTGTTCATTTTCACAAAACATTTCAACAGAGGTAGAGAGAGAAAGAGCTAGAAAGAGGGTTTTGAAGAGAAAAGAACTTAGAGAGCAAGAAGAGGGTAGAGACTCAAGGGATTGGAGCTAAAGTGAAGTCTTAGCTTAGATTTGTGTAGATTTGAGGTAAGGGGGCTAGTTTTCATTCATAATCTTCTTGTATAATCTTTTTTCTACTTCTACCCATAAGTGCTTATTTGTAAAAATTGATTATTATGATTTTAATTGGTGAAATTCGTGCTTATGCTTTGATGTAATGTTTGGTATGATAATTTGATGATAATTAAGTTGTTGATGATGAAATTACATGCTCAAGATGTGTATATATGTATATTTGTGTTTTCACTCAAAATTGATGAAATATAATGTTGTTGTTAATGAATTGTTGATGAATTCATGATTGGTTTTTGTTATTACTGTTATGAGATGTTGTTGATGATTGATGTCATGGGTAATCATAATCATAGAGTTTGCTATGAATTTGTGTTGTTCTTGAGAATTTTCATGAAAATTGGGTCAGATGGTTAATTTTGTTCGTATGATGTTTTGGCTCAAGTTTAATATGAATTTGAGTGTCTTTTTATATCTATAAACGTTTGGACAAACATTGGGAACAAATTTGGGCATTGGGGATCAAAAATTGGGATTTTGTGGTGAACTTGGAGTTTTTCCCGAGAGCTACCTGTCATAGCTCGCCATGGCGAGTAACCTGGTGGTCATGGCGAGTGCAGCAGATGTCTAACTCGCCATGGCGAGTGATTTACTCGTCGGGGCGAGTTGCTCTCTGACAGCATACCCTGTTTTGCGTTCTCGCGTCTTTTTCACATGTTTCTGTTTTGATTTGCCTTTTGGTGTAACATGAAAGTTTTAGATAATTGTGTTAGCTTTCCAATGGTTTTGGTTTGACTTCAAAATGATTTTTAGATTTTCAGTTATGATGAAAATACTCCAAGTGGGTCTTGGTAAAACTTTACGAAAATTCAGCATAACCGTTTCTAAGTCAACCCAAACTTATGGTTTGTTTCCAAATTTCAAAACTTAAGTATTAAGGAGTTCAATTAAGGTGTTCAATGGTATTTAACCTATGATGTGATGAATCTAACTTGGTTTTGTTTTGAAAGTGAATTGGTTTTGCAAAATGATACCATGAGACGAACTTGGTGAATTTTATGATTCTATTGTATTTAGCCGGTGAAACACACATGTGTACTCTACTGCACTCATATGTGGTCTAGGTGTATACATAGTTGAGGCATTGGATCTTGTTTACTTGGTTTTGCAATATGAGAGACGAACTTTGTCGAAAATAATCTTTAAGATCAAATACTTGGCAAATCTTTTGTGGATAGTTTGATATGATTATATGAAGATATGTGAATGATTGCTAGGTGTTGAATATGATGTTTATCTATTGTTGGTGAATGCATATATGTTAATTGATGGTGATAATGTTGGTGAATGCATATATGTTGGTGATTTGTTGTTGAACTTATGCATCGTGTGTCATAGGTTCATGCATCATATGTTGTAGGATATTTATATCCAGGTGAGGTGATCAAATACTTTGTATTCAAATGTTGGTGACCGAATACTTTGTATTCAAAGGTTGGTGATATAATGTTCTGTAGGCATCTTAAGGTGACGACCTTGTTGGTGATGGTACCGCATGCATATATGTGTCATGTATAGGTGCATTATACATGAGTCTTAATTGTCTATGTGCTTGGTGAATTTGTGCATTGGTGAAATTGTTGAATGTTGTGATTATGTGGATTGATGTATATGTACATTGGTGGATTTTGTTGATGGTTGTGAATAATTGAATAAAACTCTAATTGTATGTCTTACTTGCTTGTGCTTATACACTTGGTGAATCAAATTGATGATAATTACTTTAGTAATAGTAATGATGTGAGAATTGTATATGTATACATATATATGATGTGGTGATTCCTTTGATAATAATTGCTTGCTTATAACTTTGAAATGATGAATTGTACTTGTTGAGTTAAGTATGCTAAATGAAGAATAAGGTGAGTAATCCTTTCATTGATTGATGTTGATAAATGACGAGCCTATGTCGATGACTTGATTAGAGATTGAATATGTTTGCTATGCTATGCTAGTAATGTGATAGCTTGAGATGTATGGAATGGAGGATAATAATCATGTGTTGTTAGTATTCTAGGAGGGATGGGTATCTATATGTGTTATGCATGAAATCCTTGAATGCTTATGTTGCTTATTCTTGATTATGATTGATGTGAAGTTAACCCCCAGTGGTTTTGATCGCCTATTTGTTTGTATGAATGGGACGGAGTGCATGAGTAGTTTGCTTGTTTGGTGAGTGCTCGAGGATAGCGGGAGCTTCCTCTATTTATCTGTTTCGATGTCTTAGATTAGACTCTGATCTAGGATTGTCAGTCGTCATCTTTGTTTTGGATTATGTTGTTGAGATTTTACCCATATGTCGGGATTTGGAGATCTTACATATTGATGTATTTGGAGTTTATGACATGTATACTTGAAGATGTATGCTATATATCTGCTGCGGAGTTGTTTAAATTTTTATGCATGTTATATTTGGGTCAACTTTTGTAGACATAACGTCTATTTCTTGAATAATTGTATTATTCGCGTGTTTTATCACTTTAATAGAAATAGGACGTTACACTCAACGCCAGAGACACGAGGATGGTGAAATACGTTTGGTATGAACGTCCATCGTTCGATGAGGTCCGAATAATGTTCAGTCGGCCAGAAAACAAAAGAAGATGATGTGAGGAGCATGTTCTCGATTTTTTGTCAGCACAACATGTTCCCGTGGATCAATATGTTTGTCACGTTGCTGAGATCGTATGAAGATAGTCTCAAGAGTTTGATTCTGCCAGAACCAGAAAAATATGATTAGGTTTTTCATTGTTATGTAGTGTCTTTATTTTGTTGGAATTTAAGTTTTAATTCTTGTTAGTTTGCTGACTATGTCGGCATTGAAGTGTGTTATACTTAAGGTAGAGATTTGCAAGATTCTTGGAAAAGTCAAAGAATGAATAGAACACAACATGTATTTTACCAAATCAACTATATATGTTTTCACATCGAATTCCTTTGTATAGGATGAGTAGGACGTAAGGGAATGCACATTTAAGATGTTGTTTTGTGCTTGATCATGCTTCTCTGTCAATTGAAACTTGTCAGTTGGCAGTGCAGTAAGATTAAGTTCAAAATAATGTATTGGAATGCATTCCTTTTTGTTACTACTCATCCTATATGAAGGGATTCAATGTGAGAACTTATATAGTTGATTTGTTAGAATACATGTGTTTTTTTTTCTTCCATTCTTTTGAATTTTCAAAGGACGCTTCAAATCTCTACCCGAAGTATAAGACACTTCAATGCCGATATTTTCCGCAAACTTTCAACAATTTAATTTAAATCCAACATCATGATGATGCCACATATATTTAGGGAGAATATAATGTAATGTAGATGAAACTAAAACCAAATAAAATTGTGTATTTTTTAATTGATTTTATGTACTTGTGCAACTTTATTTGAATTTATTCAATACACAACTTTATTCGAATTCACACTGAGTTTAATTAGTCTTCGAAGACACTATATTATTTAGATGCCGAAATCATAAAATAAATGCAAATATAAACAAAAATAAAAGAACAAAATTGATACATATAAAATCTCATTTTATTATTATATCGATACATTTACAATAAGGTATGTTTCTTGTTTAGGGAAGAGGGATTGAGGTAAAACTACATCTGCTAGTGGGGTAAAGTTAAACCTTTTGAGGTAAAGCTAAACCTCCAGTGATGCAAGGTAATGAGGGAGAAAGGGAAAAGGAAAGAGAAATAGATGGTGGGGGAGAAGAGATCTGGGGTGAGGTATATATCTTGTTTAAGGGGAAATAGACCTTCAATGTCAACCTTACACCCAAACAAACTGCACTTCTTTGCGGTGCGTTTCCATCTCCATTAACCGTTCATACAATCCCTGAAATTTTCAAAGAGGCCTCTTTCTATGAAAGGCCAATGATGGAAAAACATTGTTGTTGTAGAAGGAAGAGGAAGAGAGAGTGAGGAGAGAATGTGAAATGATAGTGTGAGAAATGGTGAAGGTTGGAAGGGTATTTATAGGGGGAATGGATGCCTAGGTTGCATCTACCCATAATAGTGAGTCAAATGAGTAAAAAAGTGTAAAAACTCCTTTTACCAGCTAACCACCATCCAAAAAACGTGTTTTATGTGGTGCAGACCACCGGCCATAAAGTGTGAGTTAAGTCACGCCACCGATCAAAGAAGCTTGAATTAAGTCACGTTGATTTATAGCATGTCTGAGTTAACTCATGCGGAAAGTACCTAATGTGAATTAACTTACAGGAGGGTACTTTCGTACATTCAGTTGGGAGAAAGCATTTTTCTAAACACTAAACCAAGCCACGACGACCTAGAACTCAAATCAATCCCAATCAAAATCGAAAATCTTGGAAGAATCAAAACCCTAACCCCCTCTTTCTGCAAAATCACCGATTTGTCACAGAAATGCCTCAGAGACATTCGAAGAACAACAACGATCTCGCGTTCTTCACCTACGACGAGAAGCGTAAACTCGGATATGGAACACAGAAGGAGAGGTTGGGGAAGGATTCCATCAAACCCTTCGATGCTTGTTCTCTCTGTCTCAAATCATTGATTGATCCTATGAGCTGCCAAAAGGGTCATCTTTTTTGCAAAGAGTGCATTCTCGAATGCTTATTATCTCAGAAGAAAGACATTCAAAGGTACTCTCTTAATTTCAATGCTGATTATAGTTAATCAAAGAGTTAACATGTGATGATATGATGAAAAGTTTTGAACTTGGCACTGTTTAATTGAAATTATGATATGGGTTGTTTAATTTGTTTGATAAATTTGTGTATTCGGTTTCAATTTTTTAACTTGTTGGCTACTAGATGCAAAATACTATTATTTGAAGTTGAATCAATGTTTTGTTTGTTACTTAGGGCTTGTTTGGACATTCAATTTAATTAATTGCCTGTTTGATTTGGCTTATTTTTGAGCTTATGAAAAATAGCTTATGCAAATAAATAAGCTTTTATGAGTAAATAGGCAATTACCCCTGAAATTTTCGTCAATTACCCCCTGAAATTAACAAAACTT
>Ga0315913_1010695_pt1 | contig 10509 bp, 9 predicted proteins | sample MpolsnodulesMG_FD_207736 | JGI IMG/M metagenome (GOLD analysis project Ga0315913, IMG submission 207736) | Medicago polymorpha root nodule microbial communities from Los Angeles, California, United States - small nodules | ecosystem: Host-associated > Plants > Roots > Nodule | place: USA... | reverse complement strand
TTGTTTTGCCGATTTACATGATTTCTCACTAAAAAGACTCAAAACACCTATGGAGTTGCATGATTTAGGATAAAATTGAATTACAATGACTCGAATTAAAACAATGCAAAAAGCACCTCAAATCATTGACAACTTATCTAATTGACTTCTAATTTACCATTAAGTGCAAAGAAAATAATAAAAAATATAGCTGAAAACATCATATCTTATTCCATCATCACCTTGTAACCATAGTTTTATTTCTCAATTCACAAACTCTCATGTTGAGTTAAGTCGGAGACAATCAAAAGATATCACTAATGCTTTAATGGTGATAAACCCATTTTTACCCAGCTCTAATTCGTTTATTGATGTACCGACATGTTTTGGTAAGAATTTTTTTGAGCCATTTAAAACTTTAGAAAATTAAGGAACCAATTTGAAAAATGTGGAAAGTGTAGGAACCAAAATAAAAGTTTTTGAAATATATAAAGACCAATTGAAAATGGGCAAAATATCTCATTTGATCAAGTTTGACAAAAATATTGGGGTAGCCTTTTAAGTTTGTTAAGTTTTAAATAAGTTTTTTAAGTTTCCAATAGATCCTTTAAGTTCTTTTAAGTTTTAAATATAGTTTTTAAGTTGTTAATTTAATGCAACTATAGTTTTTAAGTTTCAAATAAATTCTTAAAAGGGTAATAAAGACCTGTTGGAAACTTAAAAAACTTAAAGGACTAACAAGATATTTTTTTTCAAACTTAAAAGATCAAAAGATGTATTTAGCCATCAAAATATAAGTCGGGTTTGCTTTCATTGATTAGGTGATCAAGTTTTATTGCTATTTCATTGATTTATTTTTTTTGTTTGTTACAAAGCTAAAGAAAGGAAACAAAACAGAAACAAAAAACAGAAAAAGAAAGCCTAAGCTCTAGGGTAGAAGGTTCCCATGGCGTCGCTTCTAATCAAAGGAAGGAGGTCACTCGGAGGTGTAGCATGAACAGAAAGAACTTCGTTGGAGTTGGCCCCAAGCTTCGCCATGTAATCGGCGCAATGACTTCCTTCACGGAGACAATGATGGATGGTGAAGTTTCTTGAGGACAAGAGGTATTTTATTTCTTGGATTAAAATAGCATAAGAATGAAAATCTGAAACATGAACAGTGAGGAGCCTAACGGAGAGCAGAGAGTCTGAAAAAACACACCATTTCTTCTATGTCCATCTTAACAGCTAAACGTAAACCCTGTTGAATTGCGGTGAGCTCAGCAAACAATATGTCAGTTGAACTAGGGATAAATCTGGAGAACCCTAAGAGATAGAATCCTGCAGAATTGCGAATAATCACACCAAACCTAGCACGAATAGGCACATCCAAGCAGCTACCATCCACATTAAGCACATGGTAGCTAAAATTTTCATTATTCCAACGAATCATGCGGTCCTGGTGAATGGCAGTCGCGGCTTGGAAGCTGACATCTATGGAATTAACCGTGTCGTGAATTAGAAAGCTCAGCCGAGGGAGAGACCAAGTTTTGTGGCTGAGATACATTGAATTACGGTGTCTCCACGTCCACCAGAGACCGGCAACGAATCATTGATTTTTGTGACTATTAAATTGTAAAAAATCGTGTATATATTTTTCAATAATACTAATAATAATATGACATTTTCTTTTTAACTTAACTTAAAATCATGTCTTAAAAGCACACACATAATAGTAGTTTAATTTTTTTTTAAATTAATGACAAGTTTGTTTAAGGGTATTTTTAACAAAAAAATATCAATCTGAATCAATATATCAGCTCTATATATTGTTATAGATAATAGAGTAGAAATAATCAGGGTTGCATCTAAGGCAGTGCAAAGATGACGACCATCCTGAGCCTCACAATATAAGTCTGAAATTGGGGCCCACGAAAAATATAAAAATAGGGGTCTATTAAGAATGATTAAACCATTGGATAACGATGAATTAAAAAAACTGACATAAATGTTAATATTGCGTTTTCTCATAAGAATTTGTTGGATGTAACCAAAAAAAAAAAGATTTTGTTGGATGTTGATGGAATTAATCTTTTTTTAATTGAAAATGTTGGAAAATATCTTTGTCAAATATGTTTGTGTCAGTATTTTAAATTCCCGAGTCTGTCAAAGTCGCAAACTATTATCCAAACGTTTCAATTATCTATCGAATTCTCTTAACTATGTTGATGACTATTGCATCTGCAGATAGAAGTTTTTCGAAGTTAAACTTATTGAAAAACTACTTGAAATCGTCAATGTCTCAAGAAAGGTTGAGAGATATGATATCACCTATAGTTGTAGACACGATTATTAGTGATTTTGCATCTAAAAATGCTTGTAGAAATGGTCTTATAAGAACATTTGAATATTAAATAGAAAAACAATGTTCATTTCTATGAAGTCTGATATTGTTATTAGTATGGCTTCTTTGCGTTTGGCTGATTTGGAATGAATGCAATAATAAGGTGTTCAATAACATTGAAACACCGATTTTACAGCTTTTAGAGAAAGCAAAATTTCATTCGCTTTGGTGGTAAAAGCTAATAATGCCACTTTTGTGTACGGCTCTCAGAGATGGTGGTCGAACCCTTTACTATGTTTGGGTATCGATTGACCTTTTTACTGTAATTACTGTGTATGACAGATTGCTTTTGGGGGTGGGTGTCCTGGTACACCTTGTACTGAGGCATTTTCACCGCCGTTGTTAATATATTCCATTTTGATTTCTTAAAAAAAAAATTATATATTAATTTATCAGAGGCAAAATTATAGGTTCGCTATAGGCCACCAAAATCTCAAAATCATGTCTTAAAAATTTTATATTAATACTCTATCGGTCTCATAATAATTTTGTAAAAAAAAAAAAAAACCAATGCAATTTATATATCCTTATTCAATAAGAATGTAAATAATTTTATTATTAAAATCAATCAAATTAATCATTTTTTATTGAAAATCATAGACAATTCAAATACCGACAATTAAATCGGGATAGATGGAGTTGGGTATGTATTAGCCAAACATTTTTGAGAGAAAAAATAAAAAGAAATCACCGACTGAGAATACATCATGTTTCACGTGAGGTGTGTGATATTCCCTCAACTGTTTGTGTTGGTGTTTGGCCAACATTATCGTCATCGATATCTTCTACATGTATATTAAAGTACATCATAATTTGTTTCTCTACATTATATTAATTGAAAGAGAACACCTAAAAAAATAAGACAAAAACAAGCAGATTGGAAGACATAAACAAAATTAAAACGCATTTTGTCCAGATAAATATACTATTTTTGTTTTTTCCAGTGTTTGGGATTTATTTTTGTGGAGTGTTCAGAGTTTAATTGAACCCCGACCTATATATATAACAATTCATTGTCCCTACCAAATAATTATGTTAGCGGTACGAGTTCTTGTTTATTTTTGTGGATAGTTTGGTAAAATCACGTTGTCACTATAATTTCATCCAAACACCCACCACAATACTTGGCATACACTTAATTCTTTCATATTTTGTATATATAATTAAATTGATCCATGTTTATTTTATTTTATAAGAAAAATTCATCAATTATGGAGGTACTCAAAACCCATTAATCTTTATAATTTGTAGAATATTTAATTATAATCCCTTAAATATGATGAGATTAATGATTAAAAAATATTGTACATATTAGATAGATCAATTCTAATATAAACGAAGTTTGTTGGGATAAAAATATAACAACGAGAACCAAAAACAAAATGTAGTGTATACTTTTTTTTTTTTGAATTGCATAGTGGGAGTTTTCAATATTTAACTAAGTTATTCATTAAAATATATAGTTTGATTAATTAAACAACTTGAAAAGTATGTGTCATACGTATGACATCAATACTACTTCGAACAAGTTAGAGAATTGTGTATCATTAATATTTTGTTTAGACAAAAAAAATGCTTTTATTAATAATGAATACTTACAAACATACACTTAAAAATAACAATTCTTTTTAAAAGTCATCATCAATCAAATTCACTTGTGTGGATTAGGAAATAACGAAAGAAAATAACATAAGAACGACCTACGGAGATACCAAAAGTCGTAAACTATGCTTAAAAAGGGTGTGAACTATATTCTTTTTCACTAAAAACAAATGAATCTCTTTATAACCTCTAAAAGTCACAAATATTTTTGGATGCAAAAGATCGACATTGTTTTCTCAACGATGTTTTCCAACATGGATGACTTCTATGGATTAGGACATGCATGGAGTTTTAGTTTTAGTTTTAGTTTCTTTTTGCCTTATGAACACAAAATACCAAAGATGTATCAATCATTTAATACGGCTTCTAAATTAATCAAAACTCAATATTTATTATAAAATAATTAACAATGTGTATTTTTTTTTTTTTTATCAATAAGAATGCATATAATATAACGTACATAGAAATTATCCCCTAGGGATGTCTAAAAGCCAAAATTTATTCAAATTTAGTAGCTTTTTAAGGCTTTTTGATCGTTTGTTCTTTTCTCTCTTAGATGGATAAGCTAACCATGAATCCATGATCAGATATGTGTTCATATTTTCTTACATAAGAAGAGAAAAAAATATAGATAGCTTTTGATGTACAAAATTATTCGGGCATTTATGTGATGACTTGAATTTGTATAATTGATTTTATTTTTAATATTTTTTTTTAACTTCATACTCAATTTAAATGTCAATTTCTTGCCAAACTATAAAATTGAAACTCAAATAAGATACTTTGTGAAAACTACAAAGTTTATATTATTAAATCAACTTGAATCACACTCTCAAAATTTGTCTATAAGATGAGAATATGATAAACCACATAAAATTTAGGGTTAAATATGTTTTGATCCCTATAATTTTTCAACTTTTTGTTTTAGCCTCCTAAATCTTCCTTTGATTTCTAGTCCCACAAAAGTTCCTAATTTGCACTTTCAGTCCATGCTTTAAGCCAGGTCACATGCACCCTTTAAATTTTGGGTTAAATATGTTTTAAGGTTTAGTCCTTATATAATTTTAATGGTAATTTTAGTCCTCCATAATTTAGTAATTTGTAAGAATAGTCCCTATTTTGAATATTATTTTTTTACAAAAAATAGTCCTTCAGAATAGTCCCTATAAAATGTAAATAGGGACTAAAAGTGAATAAATTTTTCGTAGGAACTAAACTTGAAAGCTTGTAATTTGTACGAACTAAAATCATATTTAACCCTTAAATTTTTGAATGAGTTTTTACATGAATGCTTAGAATATTGTTATAAGAATCTCTCCAAAAAATATATTTTTTTTAACAAAACATGAATCAAATATGAATTGTTAAGCACAAAAAACATAAAATTTCATATTTAATTCATGTTTTGTTAAAAAAAATGTTTTTGGGATGTTATAATATTATAAACATTTATAAAAAAACTCATTCAAAATTTTGAATGATGCAACGGACAATTTGTTATAATATTATATACATGAGTTGACTGAAAAACATAGACCAAAAGTGATGATAGAAAACTTTTGAGGGACTAAAAGTTAAAATATTTAAAGGGATAAAAAGCTTTGAACCCTAATTGTTTTTAGGGATCATAACAAGGGACCTAGTCAAATTCCCATTTAGGATTGTTGTAAAATGACTATTACTAAAAAATGGCCCTTCCCCTATTATTTTTTAAATACAACTTTAATACATAAATACATTATATATATGTGTGCGCGCTGGACCAAAAAATATATATGTGTGTGGGGGTAGTTGGGTTGCTAACTAGACCAACCTAAAAACATCAAGGTCTAAGTTAGCAAGTGTGCATTTTTTTATTTGAACATAAAAATCCACTTGCTCCCATTCAAACGAATTTAAAATAAAGGATAATTTAGTAAATTACTGATGATAAGTGTTAGAAAGTAGAGCTGTCAAAACGGGTGGCCCGCCCCGTTTAGGGCCGGCCCTAACGGGCTTCGGACTGGACCAAAAAGCCCGGTTTAAAAACGTGCTTGAAATATACTACCCGAGCCCAGCCTTACACGGGCCGGCCCGTATTAAAAATTACATTATTTTAAAAAAAATACTACAAATAACTCCTATAAAAAATTTTTTTATAAATAATATTTTTAATATGTTTAAATAATGTCTAGCACAAAAATAAATTGTAAACATTTTCGTACAAACGTCGTAAACTAAAACGGCGAGGAATTTTTTTATAAATAAATTAGATACGTTATGGTTATAGATATTTATATATTTGATCTTTAAAATTATAAATAACGAAACGAGTAAATATAATTTTATATTACATTTATATTTGTGTTAATTCATTGAATTTTCACTTTTATTTTTTACTTTGATAATCAACAAAGTAAAGAATTATTTGCAAAATATATATAATTTATAGGATTTTTTTTGTTATGCAGGCTAACTGGCTACCCGCGGCCCGTTCGGGCTAGCCCTAACGGGTAGTAGGCTTTTTAGGGCCGGGCTAAAAAGCCCTATTAAAATTCAGGCTCAATATTTATGGCCCAAACCCTATAATTAATCTGGCTAAACGGGTCGGCCCGTAGGCCTGGACCGTTTTAACAGCTCTATTAGAAAGTGACATATTTCATGTCTTGTTTTAGGCACTTTAGTTACTTGTTTTGCAAGTTATCTAATGAAAAGCTACAATTTGATGAATAGATGCCATTTATGCTTTATGTGCCTTATTTTACCCAATTGTGTAGGAAATTGAAAGCCAGGACCTGAATTTAACAAAGAAATCATCAGAAGTGCAAAAGTTCAACTCACCACAGCGAGAAAACTCCAAAAAGTCCCAGTTTTTCACGCCTTCAGCATGCCAGATCGAGGCCATGGCAAGCCAACTCGCCACAGCGAGAAAACTCCAGGGAGTCATGAAATTTGAAGGCCAACTCGCCACAGCGAGTTAAGGCGGCTTAGGAGAAGGCTATGTGACAGAAAACCTGTGGTGCAGCAAGACAATTTGCCATAGCGAGCTGCAATTCGCTAAGCGAGTTGTCACTTTTCAGTCACCTATAAAAGGCTTTTTCTCTCATTTTATAGGATAATCTGATTTTGTGTGTGTGTGTGTGCGCGCGCGCGCGTGTGTGTGTGTGTGTGAGAGAGAGAGAGAGTGCGCATTTTTAGAGAGAGAAACACAAAGCAAGAGTGTTTGAAGTGGATTTTCACAAGATTGATAGAGAAATCAAAGATCTTGTCTTGAATCTTCATCTTTTCTTCCATTTTTGCAAGGCTACTATGAAAATATGTAGCTAAATCTACCCTTTTGGGATTAGAGGTGCTTGATCAAGCAATATGTAATCTTTTGATCCTTAAATATATGATTTTAGCAAACTTGATATTGATATTATTCTCATGTTTTATGCTTATGTATGATTTGAAATAATATTGAAAAAATACTTTTGAATCTAGGGTTAGTATAATCATCTATCAAAACTTTTATTCTAGACATAGGGTTTAGGTTTCGATAATCACTTTAAATATCATAACTTAATGTTATTGGATCGTTTAATAGATTGAGAAATAGTCGATTAAACGATACAAAATCTAGGGTTAGACATGAATGATGTTGTCGAGTGACACGTGATAATATCGATTAAATGCTATAATCTGTTTATGCGGTCATAAGAATACATACGTAATGCTTGGTCGACGAACTCTAACCCTAATCGTTATATGTCATATCTCGTCTCTATTTTATTATTGTAAATTAGTTAGATTAGTTTTTAAACAAACAACCAATTAAACCATGAACTTAAGATGATAATTGATGTTGAACGGTTTATGATATGCACTAGTCCTTGTAGAGACGATACAAAAAATACTTACTGTTGATAAAAAAAAAATAGGATGTACAAATATCTAACATCAAAATGGCGTCATTGTCAGTGACTGGCGCGATGATATCATAAGCATTGCAACTAGGGATGGGAATAAGCCAGATCGGCCTACAGGGGCCTACGACCTAGCCTACGATAGGCCAGGTTAGGCTAGACTTTTTTCTTAAATAGAGAAGGCCTAGGCTTTATATTAAGCCTATTTAGCTTAAAACGCCAGGCCACAGGTCTCTCAAAGAGCTTCTTAAGCCTATAGGCCGACCTATTGAAGTAATATGAATAATATTATTTATTATTATATTATATTTTGTACTTTGAATTAAAATATAAATTTGTAAACTTTTTCAATAATTTAAGCTTTAATAGTATACATTAATTTTTTTTGCATATATAAATGTATTATTTTAAACTAGAATAGAAATATGATACAATATATAGTCGAATTCCCTAAAACCTCATGTTGATTATCAAAAGAGAGTTTAATTTAATTGAACTATTAGTTCACAAGTCCATTTAAACTTAGATCACATTGCTTATTTAAAGATAGAAACGGCAACTGGGTTGGTCACCTGAGAAGTCAAGAGAAGAAGAGCTGCAGATGAAGCTGTACTACAAAAAGCTCTTGAAATTGCTAAAGAGATTGAAGTTCCTGCTGAAGATTTGTTGAAGGAATCATCAGTTGAAGCTGCTCATAAGGTGGTTGAGCTAACAGAGAATCTTCAACAATTGGTAAGGGCTGGTGATTTGCTGGATGCTGCTGAAGAAGTTAAGAGGGAGGAAGTTGTTTGTTCAGAAACTGATGCTTCAGAAGCAACACAAGGTAACACTGATTCACATAACATCTCTAATATAATAGAAATAGAATCTAGTTCAACCTCAGCCTCACACTCAACCTCAGTATCAACCTCTTCAAACATAGACAATATTCCCTTGAATAGAGTCTATGCAAACCTATATAAAACCTGATCCCCCTCACCATCTACCAAACATCAGAAAAAGCCTGATGGTGATACATTTGTGCCTATGTATCCATCTGTTCTTGATAGAATAGGTGAGATGTCACAAATGAGATTGGCTGTCTGTGCGAGACTACCTGTTGATCATCCTTTTCAACCTCCAGTGATTGAACCACTTCAATCTATTCCTGTTGATGCAGAGGTTGTAGGTAAACCAGCAGTGCCTAAGTCTGCAAATCATGAAGAATCATCATCATCTCATCCCAAACCATCTACCCAAACTTTTCACCAATCTGTTTTGGATGAACTAGCTAATCACTATTCAGGTGAATTACCAGGATTTGAGCCAAACTTAGAAAAAGCCTATGAATTAGCTTTTGATGAAGTTATTTTAGAAAACCCCAACAACAAGAACCTAACTCTGAAATGGCCACAAACACCTGCACTGAACTGATTATTCATCCTAAATATCAACCATACCATCTCAATGCAACTCACTCAAACATATCTTTTGGTATTGCTTTAAGAAAACTGGCCAACAAGTCATCAGAAAACCAAACCCGTGTTACTCAACCTTCAACTGAGACTACACTTAACCCTGCTAAACTTGAACAAATGATCATAAAACATATGGTGAATGAGGTTCTCACACAAATTGAAACAACTTTAGCCTCATCCTCATCATTTGTTTTAGAACATGTCAATGATCCACCATTTGTTCCTAACCAAATCATTGTTACTGAAAGCCATACTTCAACAATCATAAACTTTGAACCCTCTTCCTTAATTCCTCCTCAACTCACAGATTTAAATATCCCTCCTACCCTGTTGCTAGATTCTACTATATTAAAGGAGGCATGTGAACATATTTTCTTAGACTTGAACAAATTGGTGAAGACCATAAACAACTTCATACATGAGAAGGACTATGTCAGTGAGTGGACCTCTCTAAGGAACAGAGTGGAATACATGACGTGTGAACTTCACAAGTTGTCCTTGGAAGCTCATGACAAAACCTTACTTGATCTTCAGCAATGAATCAAGGGAGTAACTGTGAACATGGAAGAAATAGAGTTCAATAGAACTCTAGAGAAGAGCATATTGTACCTCTCATACACACCTATGTATCTGGATGCTTCAAGTATCATCTCTTCAAGTGTGCATTCTGAGAATCCAGATTTCAGGTGGTTAACTAAATTGAAGATTCAGATTCAGGTGCTCCTATTCTTGACAAGCTAACATATGATCATGTCTTAGAGAAGGAAAACAAGGAACTGAAGAAATCCATGTTTGAACACAAGGTGTTGGTTTCTGAACTTCAGAGGAAGATGCTAGATCAACAGGAGCAAGCAAGAATCAGAGAAGAGAATCTGATCAAGAGTAACAATGAGTTAAGAGAAGAAATGAAGAAGCAATCAGAGAAGACAAACAGCTTGATAGACTTGATGGAAATGGTGAAGATACAAGCCAAGCCTTAGATTGCACACTTTTTTTTTTTTTGCTTGTTTACTTTCTATTCTGTTTTAGTTTGTCCTTCTAAATACTGTGTTTACATGTTTTTCTTCTGACTTCAATTTTTCTTTGCTTCTGAACATGTTTTATAAGTTATTCTCTATTTTCTCACAATGTTTTTACTCATCTCTTTTTTTTTTTTTTATCTTTTTTTTGATGACAAAAGGGGGAGTAGTTGTATAGTATTTAT
>Ga0315913_1010693_pt1 | contig 10510 bp, 8 predicted proteins | sample MpolsnodulesMG_FD_207736 | JGI IMG/M metagenome (GOLD analysis project Ga0315913, IMG submission 207736) | Medicago polymorpha root nodule microbial communities from Los Angeles, California, United States - small nodules | ecosystem: Host-associated > Plants > Roots > Nodule | place: USA... | reverse complement strand
ATTATGTTTTTTAAATTATACTTTAAAATTTAAATATATATATACTAAATTAATTTTAATTTACAATATTTTAATTTTTATTAATTTGACGGATGTCTTTCCTAACATTTCTTCTTTGGCATATGTTTAGTTGGACGTCATATCTTGCAAAATCACGACGAAAATTCACGTTAACGTGGAAGCTCCACTTTGTAGCTTCTGCATTACACCTCGAAATGCTATGTAGTGAAAAGAAGTTAAATCAAACATTTGCTTAACCTTTTTCATTTTGTGATTGGTCGTTTCAAAACATAGAATCATCTCGCGTCGAAAGATAGATTGCATATTTCTATGGAGATGATATTTCTTTATTTTATTTTTTTCAATGGTAAATGTTACTTTCACTTTCCCTCTTTCTTTTTAGTCATTATTTTCTTTCTATTTCTCTATTTTATTTTTAATGGTAAATGTTACTTTCCCTCTTTCTTTGACTTTTCGTTCTAAGAGATACGTAATATGTTTTACTCTCAAACACATTTGTTTTTTTCTTCTTGGTATTATAGTATACATTTAGGGATTTAAAGATTATTCTATTTGCAAATACAACGTTTATAGAAAATTATTTTTGGAAGCACAGTAAAGATACGTGCATCAGACCTTCACTCATGATATTCTTTGTCCTCATATTCATTCATCTACAACGTTTTATACTATTAAAATTTGAATTCTGCTCTTTATCCAACCAAAAATGCTCATTCCCAATTGAAATGACTATAATGCCCCTGCGTGAGTTAACTCAACCCGTTAGTTGCGTGAGTTAACTCACGTAGCGGTATTTTTGGAATTTCAGTTGGAAATAAGCAAAATGTGTTGGGTAAAAAGCAGACTTCTTGAAATTTTGACCAAATGAAAGGCATAGTTTACTTTAAGCTTTACTTTCTAGATTCATGCAATCACAACTAAATTCATTTGAGAATTGTGTGTGTGTTCATTTTATTTTATTTTCATTGATAAAATAAAAATCATAGTATATATTATGAACGCTTATGAAAATATATTTTTAAAAAATCGATTGAATATTGTTAAAAATTCTGACAAATTTCAAATGCATTCTCTGTAGTTAACTTCCATCTCCTCTATCACAATTGAAAAATGAAAATATTGTTAGAAACTAAAGGAACTCTACATTTTCTTGACTTTGGTGATATTTTATATGTTCTCCACAACGGATGCATGCTTCACTCAAAAATAAATAAATTTATAATAATAAAATTGAAATTATGAACTTATAACACAACCAATACACTTAGATCTGGATCTATTACAAAGATATTATGAAAGCCGAACCAACACAATCACACTATCTGCGAATTGCAAATATAAACTGCAAAAGGCAGTAAAGGGAGAAAGCTACCTATACAAACACACCACTCAAGAAAAACTGAAAGGTTAACCAAGTTAATTGTCTTCTATTGTCTTCCTTCTTAGCCGATCTCTCTACGCAGAGGATACAACAGTCTAGGTCAGATGCATACCGGTTCCTGAATTCATTTTCTTATACTCAATCCATGTCCAACATCAGAAACTCGTCTTCGGTTTGCCAGTTACAATCTTATAATCAAGTGGACACAAAAAGCAGAAGAATAAAAACATAGTAGGGCAGAAGAATGATGCCTATGAAAGTTTACTCAACACTACCAAGTGCCACTATAATAAACTTGATGTTATTGGGTGCTGCGTGTTAATCCTCCACGTGTCACACTTCTGTGCAAATGAGAAAGTCTCCATTAGTCATCACAGATTATGTGCGGGAAATCAGAAAAAAAGAAAGCAAACGGCATTATATATTAATAATTTATCTCTTTATTGAGATAGGTTCTAATTTAACAAGTCAATGAAACAAAAAAAAAAAAAAAAACCTTGACGATGTAGAAATCTTATCATTATTCAGATTAAATACATTGACCAACATGCCAGGAAAAAGTATTGGCAAATGCCAAAAACTAGGCTGTTTTAAAAAGAAATCAGGGAAGATATTTGACCTAAAAGGACTCACATAGCAATCATAAAATTGATCCATTTTTGTCTCGGTTATACAGTATGTGATTATGGGGAGTGTAAACTGACCAAGAAGGACAAGTGGATTTGCATGCAATTTTAATGGTGCATTTTTTACGGGCTTTCCCATTCAAAGTTAATCACCAAAATAAAAGGCCCGGATTGGGAAAAAAAACAACATGGTTTATTAGGTAGTAACATTAAATCACAGCACATCCCAGGGATCCTGTCCTGAAAATGAAATAGTTTATATCCATTGACTTAGGCAGAAATCCCTTGAGAAATACCCAGTTGAACGTAGCAGGTAAAACAAGGAACAGAATGGATATATACGAAGGTTAAAACCTCCAGCCTCAGACCAGTTACAGAAAAAAGCAAGCAAAGTGAAAAGTATGCCAATAACTGCATATAAAGGTAAGGAGGCGGAAAAAAAAAATTACCTTCCAGAAATTAGCTGATTCTGAGCACTGTTTACAGGGCCAGGGCCCTTTATATTGCTGAACCGCTTTGCTCTGTTCTCTTGTTCTTTCTCCACACGCATAGCAGCTACCTCCTTTTCCATGTTGGCTACTTCCCTTCTCATCTTCTTTGCCTCAACTTCCATGGCTTTGGTTAATGTATCTACCTTCTTTGCTAACATCTGACAGATAATGACCATTAGAAATAATTAGCTAAGATTAATCTGTGAAGGATTAAAATCCAAAAATAACAATAAACAAGATGCTAACCTCAATAGCATCGTCTTTATCTTTTAGGCTTTGATCTTTCTCATTACCAGCTTTCCTCAAGGTCATGACCTCTTTCTGCAGGAGATCATATAAAATACCTGGAACACTATCCTCTGTATCCACTGTTGGGAAGTCATTTGCCTTATCATCTGAATTTCCTTTCCAATTAACATCTGTTTCTCTCTCTTTGGTTTCTTCAAGAGATTGGTTAAACGAATAACTTTGGGGTGCTCCATTCAGCTGCATTTTATTCCTCTCCAGTGATCTTGTGCCCCCATCAAAAGATTTAGATGTTCCTTTGGCATTCTTCAATACTGAGCTAGAAGATGGGGATGACCTTAATTGAAAGGATGGTAACCGCTTAGGCAAAAACCCATTAGAGGTTGGTTTTGAGAAATTATCAGCTCCACCTAGAGATTGCCGACGAGAATTGCTTACACTTCTTCCCTCAGGGGTGCTGCGACTACTGCCGTTAGAATTCCCCCTCAAACTCTCCTCTAGTACTTTAAGCCGTAACTGATATTTTTCCTGAAAATTTTGAAAAAGTATACCTTGAATAATTTAAGAACTAATCTTCTATTATAATTGATAAGAACCGGATTATTACTTTCAACTGTGCTTCAGACTTTGCTGCGCGCTCAACTATAGCAAGTTTGTCACGAAGTTGCTGCATTTCCCCCTGTAAGAAGAATACAGGAAAATTTATATAAATAAGAAAGGAGGGGAAGAAAGGAGAGTAACAAAAGCTCAACCACTAAAGGCAAGTTAAAAAACAGTGTAAAACAAAACAATATTACCTGCAAGAATCGACGTTCTTCAAGCCATTGTTTGACAGGCATCACTTTATCATTTGAATCTTTCCATTCATTTGCAACCACCGTAGCCACTCTATTTGCTGTTACTTTGGCACGGGCCAACTCCCGATCAAGAGTTTTTCTTTCTTCCTAAAGAAATATAATTTTTTTTATTAAAATAAGTATAGTATATAATATTAACTAGATGTGATATAATCAATAAAATAACCGGGAGACTCAAATAGTTGAAGACTTTAACACATTACATTCATTTCTTGAACTTTCCTCTGATAATCTCTAACTGCATTTGCAGCAGCACCACCTGCAAGGACAGCCTCTTCTAGCTCCCTTACAGTTTGGGTGAGCTTTTCAACCTCTGCCACCTTTAGTCTATGCATTCTGTCCAATATTTTATTTTCTTCCTGAGAGAAGTGGTGATGAAACAAGAAGTTAAAGTTACATATTTAAGGTCCTAGTGTACTGGGAAAGGGAATAAATCATACAAGATTGAGATACCTGGCAAATCTCAATCTGTTTCATTAGCTCTTGGTTTTTGTTTTGGAGATCATCCACCATGGAGGCCTTAACCAAGGCAACCTGAACAGTCTTTTCGGCTTCAATTAGTGCCGCTTCTTTGGATTTGGTAAGACGGTCTAAGGCTTTGTTATCGTCTTGTAATTTAGCAATCTGCAAGGAATATATGGAAGAAAATTAAGCCAAAAATCATTTATTAAAAGACAGATTCAGTCCCTCCATTAATTATTTCTCTTAGGGAATACAACATGAACTCCAAGAATAAGGGAATACCTCTTGTCGAGCAAGTTTTAGTTCAGCCTCCAAAGGAGCAAGAATTGCTTCTATTGGGGGCATGTCATCATCCTTCTGAGCAGCATGTACCCTTCGAAGAGTAGCTTCAGCAGCAAACTGAGCTGCCATTGCTGCTTTCTTTTCATCATTGATTTTCTTTATTTCAAGATTCTGCCAAAATATTCAATTTAGTTAGTCTATAATGTAACCTAGGAAACCAAATCATTACTAAAGTGAATAAAGGCTTTAAGTAATACTTTGCTTTCTAGAAGAGATTCCGTTAATTTTAGCTTGCCATCAACCTTTGACAGTTCATCGGTTAACTGAAATAAAGCAAAAAGAAGAAAGGTGAGTTAGATTTCAAGATGCCATAAAAGCTTCAATGTCATTGTCAAGTAATAACCATATACACAACAATGTGAAAAATGATCATACTGAATAAAAGGAAAGCAAATCAATAATCATCATAACAATCAGATTAAATGCAAAACCCACTAAAAAATCACCACCAACAATGAAGATGTAATTACTATTATTGAAGAACTATTGTAAGAAAAGGGCAATAGAAGTGGATAAAGGAACTGATAAAAATAGACCAAAACAAAGGAATTTAGCAATTCAGTAATAAAGCAAAATCAAATTGTTGTATCTTGCAAAAAACTTTAAAGTTATCACATCAGACAACAAAATTGTTAGACTCATAACTTCAACTATTGCAGACTACAAAACCATTAAAAGCAAAACTGATATTATGAATAAGTCTACACAATTGTAGAATTAAAAGTGAACATACAGGACGCCATAAGAATAAGGGAGAAAAAGAATAGGACAAGGACAAGGACAAGGACAAGTTATATATTTGAGAACTGATAAAAACAAAACTAAACTAAAGATTCTAGCAATTTAGTAGGGTAAAATACAACCATTAAACTCCTATCCTACAAGATAGAATCAACTACATGGATCAAACATAACACCGTAATGTCCTGCCATGAATCAAATTCAGTGATAGATCATTTAAATCTAAACCTCTCTTACTGGTTTAGCGTATAGATTTTCATGGTTTCCCCGTATCTCTAAATTGGACTATCACTCAGTCTACTCTCCAAAAGAAGGTTTCACTCACTGGTCTTCGCTACAAAAGCTAAAAAAAAATAAAATTAAGATGAGAGACTATCATATTTTCTACAGTAGGAGTTGTCGCAACTTTCTCTCTAATGATTTCAATCAAAATGATTTTAGTCTTGTGTAACCCCTCAAACATAGGACTATTGTTTATACAACACTGAACTTACATTTTTGGCTCTTTACTGCCCAACGTTCAACGCCATATAAGATTGCAAGTTTTATAGCTGTGCAGTGAAATTTTCTTTTAGGCTAGAGGAATACTTTTCTACCACAAATAACCCGCATGGCATTCCTTCATTTCATCAACCCTACATGGATCCTATGCTTTGCATCTCCTTTATCTCCCTTTCATTTTGTATAATGGACAAAGGGCACTCAAGCCGAAGGACTTGTGATGTGACATGTTTTCCGATATTCACCTCTAAGCTAGGATATTTGTCTCTAAACTTGCATTCCATATACTTTGTTTTACTTCTACTTAGCCTATGTTTGGTACTATAAAAAATCACGGTGTGACCACACTTTCGATTGAATCTAACAATTGGAGGTTCAAGAAACTTGAGGTTGGGTTACCAAACACACGCTTAAGCAAAAGTCACGGGCTTCCAGAGCTAGTCTCCGTGTCTCAAACTTTTTCTTTATTTCTTTCCTCGACTCTCTAAACGACTATATCATCCAAAAAAAGCATGCACTGTGGCATTGCCGCTCAGATATATTCAATTATCACATCAAGAACCAAGATAGAACAATAAGGGGACAAGTTTGATCCTTGGTGCATATCTATGGGCAGCCTGGTGCCAAAGCTCCAGCATTCGCAGGGTCTGGGAAGGGGTCCCACCATTTGGTGTATTGTACGCAGCCATAAACTGTTTTTCACACAAGATGTTGTTTCCAGGACTTGAACCCGTGACCTTTCAGTCATGTGACAACAACTTTACCGTTGCGCCAAGGCCCCCCTCTTGGTGCATATCTATGGTTATAGGGAAATATTTCGTTTCACCACCTTGTGTTCTAATGCTAGTAGTGAGCTTTTCTCTATTGGGTTGAAATATAACAGGCATAAAAGTATATTAATATGAAAAAATAAAAAATTAGATATCGACTGAGTACAATATGAAACTACCGAATCTTCTAAGTTCTAACTTTACTTACAATAGACAAAAAAAATATCAAAAGCAAAACCAATATTATCACGAGGTCAACACAAACCAAGAATTGAGAATGAATGTCATGCATACAAGAAAGGGGAAAAAATTCCCTTTAATGAGTATACCACAATTTTTTTCTATCTTTCATTTTAGATAGTTGCAAAGGAATTGATAAAGACATTAAATAGTTTCAAAATTAAGTAAAAATAACTACATTTGACTGAATTATACTGTATTGAAATACTGAAAATATCACAAGCACTCTTTATTAACATGCCCTCTCACTTTTTTAACACATAGGGTAAAGTTAGAAAAAAAACTAATTTATCCTTGATTGGTTCTATAAATTGACAAATAAAATAACAAGAATATAAAACTAAGATAAAACAAAATGGAGTATTATTATTAAAATAAAGGTTTTTCCAAATAGCATCAAGACAGAGTAGAAAGTATCAAATTAAAAGGAAAAAATTATTCGAAGTCCCTAATGAGTGAAATGCACTACTTTTCATTAAAGACTTTCCAATTTTATTTATTAGAAACCAAATCCTAGGATATAAATCTGAAGATTCTCTGTGCAAAATAGAGCCGAGACAGTTTATACCACCACATAGATTCAAGTTATGAAAACAGAAACTTCAATGGACTACAATGGATATATTATAACATCAAAAGCTTTGTCATTTCTATTATTGGATAATGGCTTTAATTAAAAATTGACCAGGCAGTGGATTTTCCGCACATGGTCAACGCAACACAAGAAAGAGCTCATCACAATGACTTAATGAGAGTGCCAGATCTAATAACTAAGACGGTTTCTTTGGAAAAAAAAAAGTTGCTGGAGAAATTCCTACACACTACATGGCACAAATGTAAAAGGTGTAGTATCAATGCAAACGCCAAAAAGGGGCTTCTTTTCCAATGCATTCCTGTGCACTTAGACATGTGAATGGGAAGATAATACATTATTCATGTACAACTTCAATGTTCAAACACTGTTATCACATGTTTCTTTCCACAGTAGGAATTGGCTAGACATGAGTTTACCCTAATTATCCTAAAACTACAATTTGTAGAGTCTCATTTTTCACAGTAAAGAGCTAGTGGACGTGCGGCAGCAGTGATAGAATGTGAAGCCAAACACTTACTTATTTGAGTTTACCTATTGGTATAAGCAATTATGAGAAAATTTATGATATTGTTTATAAAATTTTTCAACTTATTTCTATAAGCTCTCCAATATAGCTTATTGAAACAGCTTATAGCTATACGAAAACATTTTAATTTGATTTTATCTTTTGATATCTTAATAGCTTATACACAAGCACTTATACGAAGTGCTTATGCTATAAGAATTTAATTAAGGGTTTGTTTGGATTGACTTGTTTGGACTGTTTGGGAGAACTTGTGAAAGCAGCTGATAACATTGTTCATAAGCTGTTTCCAACTAATTTTCACTAGTTCTGCAAAATAGCTTATGAAAACAGCTTGTAGCTTATACGAAAACAATTGAACATTATTTTAGTTTTTGCTATAGAAATAGCTTATACATAAGGGCTTTGTGCTATAATCTGCAACTAAGTTGTTTATTCAAACATGATACCAAGGACTTCCAAATATGTTAATGCTAATAATATGATCCAATTAGGAAATAAAATAATATCATAGTAAATTAGTAATCAGTAATTAATTAATGTAATAATAACATAATCAAAAAAAGAAACGCATAAATTAGAGTAAAATAATCTTCAATCAAAAGATTACCTCTTCAACGGCTTTTTCTCTTAATCGTTCAGAGTGTCTCAACGCTTTGATCTCAGCTTGTGCTTCTGATAATTCCCTATCCTTATCTACACAATCACACAGAAATAATCAATTTCAATTTCAATATTAAGATACAAAAATCATCTCAAAAACTCTTCGGATCGAGCAGCATTTTCTCACCTCGAACTTCATTCTCAAGCCGATTAAGCTCGACCTTCACTGGATCCGAACCGTGCAACAGATTCATGAACTCATCAGCATCCATACTCGGTTGCCTCGCGGAGCCGCGTCTCCGCGAAGAGGAACTTTTCGTGAACGATCCGGGAACTGAAAGCGGCGCCGGCGTCGCCATTTCGGCTCCGTCGCCGGAAACTTCCGCCATGGATGATTGAAATGCTGGTTGTAGAGAGAGAAAGTGTGAAAATGGTGGATTTAGAGAGAGAAAGATGCTTCTTCTTCTTGGTTTTGTTTGTTTCTTTGTTTCTCTGTCTAGATTCTGATTTAAACAGAGTGAGATTTATTAACGAATTAATTAACGATAAAGTGAGTCAGTGAAGGTTTTGCTTCTGACTGTGATGACTCATCAGACTGAGAAAGGCTACGCTGTTTAAGTTTTAATTTTAATAAAAAAAATACTATTCCGCTTTTTTTTTGTTTACAAAGCTAACAAAAACAAAAAAAGAGAACAAAAACAAAAAAAAAAAAAAGACTAAAGTCTATGGAACCAAGTTCCCACAAAGTCTGAATCTAAGAGATGAGATAATCCAGTTGGAGGGGAGATGTGAACAACAAACTCTGAAGTAGAAGAAGCATCAATCTTTGCTAGGAAATCTGCATAGCTGTTTCCTTCTCGAATAGTGTTATCAATAGAAGCTTGTCAGTCAAGATTGAGGAGATCCTTGATGTCTTGAATCAACGTAGCATACTTATGAAATTTAATGGTTAACTCTTTCAGGATTTGAACACAATGGAGAGAAACTGTGTATCTAGCAGAAAACCTCTTGAAAGTTCATCTCTTTTGAATATAAACAAAAGTTTTTTTTTTTTTACAAAAAATATAAACAAAAGTTTGTAATCAAGAAAAATGTTATGAATATTATAAGTGGATGTCCATATAGCAATTGGGTTATTGGGTCATATTGTTTGTTTATTGGGCTATATTATGCTTGTCCACCAAGTCATTGTATTTCTCTATAAATAGAGCTCATATGTAACCTAATTGTATACCACAAGAGAATAATAGAATCATCTCTCTTCTCTTTCTTTATCCTTCTCTACTTCTCTCTACTTTATTCGTGTTCCTATTTTTTTAGTTTCATAACACGTTATCAGCACACTCTAATCACTGAAAAGGTATTGATATAATATATTTCACTAATTCATAGTTTTTTTTCCCTTGATATCATGTAATTGTGTATATACGTGAATAGGATAATTAGAAATTGTTTTTTTTGTTGTTGTTGTGCCTATTTAATTATTGTGATAATTACATTCTTGTATCGATGATTATAGGTTACTGTTATAATTCCATCAAATGGAATTAGTACCTTATAGATATACACAATTTTTGTTATGCAAATTATAGTGTTTATTTATTTTAATTCAACATTCATGCATCCTTGAAGGATCGCACAAAACAAAACTTTCTTAATGAATTCTTGAAGAATTCAACAGTGGTACTAATGCATCCCTGAAGGATTGCACTTATAAAATTTTCTTAATGATTTCTTGAAGAATTCAACAGTGGTACTAATGCATTCCTGAATGATTGCACATATAAAATTTCTTAATAAATTTCCGAAGAATTCAGTTCTAGTGCATCCTTGAAGGATCAGTTAAAAATCAATCTTTATGAATTCCTGATGAGTTCAACATTAATGCATCCTTGAAGGATTGCACAAATAGTTTATCAAACTTAGTATGTAGTTCTTGTAGAACTCAAATTTTTAATCCCTGAAGGATTGCAAAAGTACTACCATTTTTATTATTATTATCGTATAATTGTCCTTGATATTATATTTGAAACATGGATTGCCCAATTTTATAAATTGTGAGTCTTTAATATATTATTTGATTGCATTCGATTATATACTATTCGATTTGC
>Ga0315913_1010692_pt1 | contig 10510 bp, 8 predicted proteins | sample MpolsnodulesMG_FD_207736 | JGI IMG/M metagenome (GOLD analysis project Ga0315913, IMG submission 207736) | Medicago polymorpha root nodule microbial communities from Los Angeles, California, United States - small nodules | ecosystem: Host-associated > Plants > Roots > Nodule | place: USA... | reverse complement strand
TGGTTTTCATTTGTGGTGGTCAAGTCCTCTGACTTGTTTGGGAGTTGGCAACTTTTGATTGACATTGACAATATTCTTTTGTAATTATTTGGGAGCTCCTTCGCACGCCTTGTGCTTGGACGAGCTCCATCCTTGTTAATATATAAGTTCCATTTTTGTTTGTCCAAAAAAAAATTAAATCAAAAAAATAATAATAACAAATAATAACAAAATACACCGTAAATAACCAATGGGGCGTGGTGCGATACTATTGGTGGGTGAATTCCAAGAAGAAGTTCAATAGTTATAAAAGATAAATATGAAAGATAAATAATATTATCTAAAATGTTGTTAATTTTGTCGAGTATTTTCAAAATATCAAATTTTCATAATTTTTTCTAATATATCATTCAACATACTTAAGCTCAAAATTATGCATTGACATACGTAATAAGATCATCTGCGTCAAGTATTAAAGGACGGAGAGAATACTATTTCTTGGAGGGTGAATGTTAAAAGAAAATTAATAAGTTCTTAGCATAGCTTTGAAAACCGGACCGGTCGAACCGTGAACCGGTGGGATAGTTGGTTTGAATTGCTTATATGATCGGCTATGCAGTCAAACCAACGTGAACCGGTATGACTCGGTCAAAACCGATGAATCGGCGGTTTTTCCGAACTGAACCGGTTTGATGTTTAAGAAGATTTTTAATGAAGTAAATTTATTAAAAAATGGCAGAGGTGGGATTCAAACATGCGGACAGTCAATCTAGAGAATACAACTTTACCAACACGCCACAAGTCCCTTTTGTGATTATAATTCATCTAAAATATATATGTACAATGCATTTAATTTTAAATTAAAATCAAGGCCAGCTTGAAGTGGGAACCGTTGACATGCTGGGTAAAAGAAATAGCCCAAATATTTTGATTAAATACATATAGTTATACGGTTTTTTTAAAGAATAGTCATGCATAAACATTTTTTTTGACAAGAGTCATGCATAAACATATATAATCATATTTTATTTAAAAGGAATTTAAACACAATTTTTTTTTATAATATTAAAATATCCTTAAATAAGAGCATTTAATACTTACTAATAAACAAGCATATAATGCAAAATATGTTTCTAAATATTTTTACTTTTTTTTTTCTTTATGTTTTCTTTAAGAAAATTATAGGTGTCAAATTTTTTAGAGAGCGAGTCATCCTGCTTAATATAATTTATTACCAATATAATTTTTTATATAGACCGAGTTATATGTCCAAGTTTTTCAGGTCAATCCGGTTTAGTTATGCGGTTTGATCATTGACCCATTGGTTCGACCAATGAACCAGTGACCTAGTAACATTACCGAGTTGATCACCGATCCGGTTTTTAAAACTATGGTTCTTAGGACATTATTTAAGCTTCTAAAAATAACTTTTATATTGACATACTGTATTCCTTAAAAAAAAAATAAAATTGACATACTATATGCTTGTGGCTAAAATTTCAACACTTCATAATCAATAACTTTCAGGGTCGTTCCTACGTATCCAGAGGCTCGACTCTGCAATTGAAAAGAGACCCGTAATAAAATAAAAATGTATTTTTTTTTAAATAACAATGTTCTATTTAAATTTTTTAAAAGATAAATACAAGGTGTCATATATATGTGGTACACCGAAATGTGAAAATCATTACCATATACATGAGGAACCTCAAATCACCCTCCCAAAAAAACATCCACCTAACACCAAAAGCAAGATGACCCAATTCTAATAGGCCTATTTTTTTTTGAGGCTCATACCTTGAGGAGACCCAGTTCCATTGAGCGGTTTGCACACCCCAAGGTCCGACCCTGATAACTTTAATACTCTTATGGGTTGGGTTGGGTATAACTTCAGGTTGTGCCTCACTTAGATGTTGAGTATTCGATGATTCTTGATAAGATGAAGAAGTAGCGTTGTCTCTAGAAAGCACATCAAAATATTTTTTCATCCTATAAAATTGTGAGCACAATTCTACAAAGAAACAACAACATAAAACTGTCCATTTGTTATCCAACTTTATGTACGTATTAACATTCCAATTCTAATTCGGTAACTAAAAACCAACATTTCGAAATTTCAATTTCAATTCTAACTAACAAAAAACATGTTCACAACAAATTCCAATTCCAATCTATAAAAAGACAACTCGTTCATAACAAAAATCCAATTCCAATCATAACAATATTCCAATTCCCAATTATGAAACTCTAAAACTAAAACAAGCAATTAGAGAAGGAAGGAGAAATTGGAGAATCAATTGGCTTACCTTAAAGTAAATGAGAACCGAGAGAGATTTGAGTTGATTAGAGAGAGAGAGAGAGAGAGAGAGAGAGAGAGAGTGAGCAGGCATCAACGTGAGAGAGAGAATGGCTGGTTGTGAGTCGTGAGAGAAAGAGAGTGACAATTGAGAATGGGGGTTCTATCATTCTGATCGCGTGAGGGAGAGAACAGTTCTTGTTGCATCCGTTGGTCGCATGAGAGAGAAGTGTTATGATATAGCTGTGTGTGTGTGTGTGTCTCTGTGTGTGTATATATATATATATATATATATATATATATATATATATATAGGGAATGGTTGCGTGGCTTTAGCCACATATGGCCTAACGTTGGGCCCTCCCCTGTTGTAGAGGTGTATTAATGTTGTGCAAATACACATTTTTGTGTTTGGTTTTACTAAAAATAAATGATATTCATTTATTTATATTGTCAGAGTAAATTGGGGGGGTAATTGATTCTTCTTAAGTTTGTATTGTCCTCCATACCACCTTATTTTCTTTCCTTCTTCAAGGCTCCCTTAAGTACTTTTTTTTTGGGGGTTGTGAGGATTTTAGGAAAATGTCTTGGATAAAATGATATACTTTATGTTTGAAAAAGAAGAATGAAGGTTTGGGGGGTTAGGAGGTTGAAGGAATTTAATTTATCCTTACTTGATAAATGGATTTGGAGGGTGTTGGTGGAAAGGGAGAGTTTGTGGTATAAATAATTGTATGCAAGGTATGGTTAGGAAGGTGGAATGTTATGTTTTAGAGGAGTGGGATGATCAATATGGTGACAAAATTTGAATCAAATTAGAATGGGGATAGTATGGTGGACGAGAGGTGGATAATGGATAATATATGTAGAAAGGTGGGTGATGGGACAACAACTTTGTTTTGGAAGGATTCGTGGCTTGATGGTCCTTCTTTAAAAGTTAGTTTTGGATGACTTTTTAAGTTGGTTGATGATAAATTAGCAATTGTTACTGACATGTTTCTTTTGGGCTGGGATGTTAATGGGGAGACGTGGAAGTGGCGTAGGAGGTCGTATGCATGGGAAGAGGAGGAGATGATGAGGGAGTGTGTGGATCAATTGACTAATGTTGTTTTACAGGTTGAAGTGGCATACCGATGGGTTTAGAATCTTCATCCTTCCCAACAATATACGGTTAAAAGTGCTTATAACAACTTAGCCGTTGTTGAAGTCACTTTTAATGTGGATTATAAGCATGTGTTGTAGGTTAAAGCAGTACCACTCAAAGTTAACTTTTTTGTCTAACACTTGTTTTTCAATCGGATTTCAACAATGTATAATTTGGTCTGATGACATATTTTGGCCAATAATGATGCTAAATGTTTGTCTGATTGTGGTTGTTTGGAGAATCAAGACCCCTTATTTATTTCAATGCAATTTCTATGGTCAGTTATGGAATCTAATTTCTGGTTGGCTGAGTTTTTCAACGGTTCATCATGGTAATATTTTTGATCATCTTCTTCAGTTTGGTGGGCTAGAGGGGTTTTCCAAAAACTCTCGTCTGGCTTTTAACATTATCTGAATTTTGGTGCTGTACATCATTTAGAAGGAGAAGAATGAGAGCATTTTCAATCAAAATATTGACCTTCTTCAATCCTTAGTCGAGAAGGTTAAAATTCAGACTTTTTGGTGGTTGAAATCGTATTATGCTTTGTTCGATATTGATTACCTCACTTGGAGGTTGAATCCTTTATCGATTTTGATTACCTCACTTGGGCAGCTGTGTTGTGCAATGTAAAACTCTTGGATTGTTAAGTTTCTCTGGTACACCTTGTGCAATTGTGCTAGAGGGACTTTGGTTGGTTTATAATATATAATTTTTTGCCTTTAAGAAAAAGCATAAACATGGAAAAATATACATAAGTCTAAAAATGTGACTATATTGAAGTGTATGGAATACACATGCCTCCAGATCTGTAACATTGATGACACCAAAGTCATTGATGAGATATGCATTATATTGAAGCTGACTTGACAATTTAAATCAAACATACGCCGTAACTAGACAACATGATAGCAAAGCAATGTCGCACAAAGGTGACGAACAAAACATCTCACCAAAACGACAAAATCGCTAATGAAAAGTAAATATATGTGACAAACACTTACTCAAATTAAATAGAAGGAGAAAAATGATTTGAGTGAGTTATTTCGAGTCAAAAATTGACCTAAATCATCCCTCTATGGTGGACAAAAGAGAAGAAACTAGGGTTGTATAACATGGTGGCGGCTCGAAAGTGGGTGTATACGCGTGCGCGAGAGAGAGTAAAATAATTGTAGGTACGGAATTATCACTTTTAGGACCCGTTTACTTTGTAAAACATTTTTGATTTACATTTTAGAAAATGTGTTCGTTCCAAATAGTTAATAAAATCTAATACTTTTAAAGCTGACAATTTTGATGAATAAAAGATGAAATATCATCCCCATAAAATTAGTTCAGTTGGTAGAGACATTACATTTAATATGTAAGGGACCAGAATTCGAATCTAAAACACCCCACTTATTCGTCCTAAGAGGATACTTTTTAGTTACTAAACTACTTCTAAAAAAAATGCAAGTTGTGTGAATGGTCAACCGAGACAAAAAATGTGAGATGAGAATAATATAATTAATTTATTAAAATCACACAATAGCTTAAAAAAAATACGCTATTAAAATGAAAATTATTTTAATGTCTTTTAAAGATTTTCTTTTTGTGTTAACCCTCGATTCTTCCAGAAGAAGGGGCATGACAATTCGAAGTTCAGTCGTGAGGTATGTAAAGTCTGACCAAAAACTACAAACAAAAATATATCATATCTTTGTAAAATTAGAATTTCTACACAAAACTTCTTAAATTGAAATTGTTTTTCATAAATTCAGTCCACCAAAGTAACATGGTAATTAATAATTAACAATTAAAATACTCAGAATTTTGATTTTTTTGGAAACTCAATTGATTCATACTTATTTTTCATACCAATAGCAATAATAGTAGACTTGTTTTTCTCTGATGTATGTATTTCTATTTGGATATGCATGTTTCACTTTCTTCACACACCTTAGTCTTTAGTATAAGCAAGCTTTTAATGTTGCAAATCAGACAACAACAAGAAAAAGAAGGAAAAATAAATAACAAATATCAAAGATGGAAAAGAAAAACGTAAAGAGATAATTCACATTAGCCACATTTAACAAAGGAAAGAAAAAAGAACAATAGAAAATTTGAGATAAATAAACAAATAAGAGTGACACAGGTTAAAGAAGGATAACATGTTAGAAAAACAATCCTCTCATATTTTTCTTTAGGTAACCCTCACAGACCACAAATCAAACTTGCATAAAAAATCTAAAAATATTATCAGAACTTGCAATTTGAAAATCCCTAGAAGCATAATAAACTTTGAAAATCCTTTCATTTTCTGCAATTGTATCTACTCATCGCCATTTGCATGTGCATATCAAATTGCTTTAAAGATCCGAAACAAAAAAGGATTAAAGAATAGGGTAAAGAGACAAAGAGGAGTTAATGGACCAAATTGCGTTAACTTACATAAATAACGAGACCAAAAACCGATTTAGAAGTTAAGCGATCAAACTGATTTTTTAAAATAAGTTAAAGAAATCAAACTGACTAGTTTTAAAGTTAAGGGAGAAAATTGAACTAATCAAAGTAATATTTAAGCCAAAACAAAATTATCAATTTCTAAAAGTTACTTACAAATGGAATTTGTGCAAAAATTACTTTCAATTAAATTATAAAATTATAAAACTAGTTTGGACTAAAATGAATGCCTTGGGAAGTGTAATTTCGAGCGTCCGGTAAAATATTTCCAAAGGATACATGAACCAGATTTGTGTTTAATTGGGAGGATGTGATTGCACTGTAGTCGGTAAGATATGGATCAAGATTGGACGATTCAAATATGATCGACTGTATGCAGTCTATTGCACTCAATCTAAATCCGAAGATATACCATGCTTTGTTGTTATACTTCTTCCTCCTCAACTACAATACCCTTTAAAATATTTTAACTTTAATAGATAGTGGATGGTATATCTATGAATGTTACAGGTGAACTTGCAACTGTTTGGAGTCATTTAATTCCGTTAATGGTTCGGCTGAAGTGTGTCTAGAAGATATAAAACTGTTGTCATGGAAATGGTTAACCAAATCCTGCATTATGGGTTCCTTGAAGATCTACAAAACCTAACTCATATTATGTATCTGTAGTTTAATTTTCTCATCCTTTTTAATACTTTCTATGTTTTGTACTTCAATCAAGCATCTATTAATAGATGCTACAACACTAACACCAACCAAAGTCTCACAAAAAAAGCTTCACTTAAAACATAATCTGGAAAAGAATCATTGAATCTTCCTCCACACATAAAAAATATCATTGAATAGAAGCAATTTCCTTCATTTTGTTCTTCCATTGAAACTAAAAAATATGTACATTGAAAATGGAAAATAGATAGTTCATTGGCAGAAAATAAATAAATCATAGAGAAAAGCATAGAGAAAATAGATGTCGAGGGAAGAGTAAAACTGATTAAGAGTAAAACTGGTAGGTTTTGGCTTCAAGTATAATACTCCTCAATGCTCCAATGGGTGCTAGAATCATTATAGATACCCCAAGAACAATACATATCTGTAATATATGGACCAAATATTAAACATTTGTTTATAACATTAATAAATTATTAAAAATCTGATAGAGAAATAAATACAATAATCAAAGATACCTACCCAATTAATCCACCAAGACAAGCTGAATCTCTTTGGATTGTAGAGTTTAAGCCACATAATACATGGAAGCTGAAAATTTAATAGAAAGAAAAGTTAAGCAAGATTATGATTATCCTAAGAAAATTTAGTAATTATATTTTACAATTTTAATGGCTTACAAAATATGTTGTTGGAGCAAAAGCAAATCCTCCAAAAAATCCTAAGAGGCCACCGAAAAATGGGAAGGTAATAGCAACGAACATTGTGAATGCTGAAAAAAACAATGTCATAACTACAATTGCACATATATTAATATTTGTCATTAAAAAACAAAGTTGTACACTACTTTATTTCACTTACCCACGTATACATTACGCACAACAAAACGAAGCATTTTACTTGATTTGAAATTCAGTTTCTCCACCAACCACTTATTTTCAATCAAGTCAAACACCGGCATTGCATAAACCTACATCAACGATCAAAATATGAAATTAAAATTATATAAGTGTAGGACTTTATTATCATAAAAAAAATATAAACTACACATTTTTAAATGATCTATAGAATTAACTTCTTCTTTTTATGAAATTAATTATGGAAACATATTTTCAAGGACTGAATTTTAAATTTTAAGAAATACTTCGAAATTTCGTTAAATTTTAAAAAGTTGTCTAAAAAATTTAAATTTTACCTGATAGCTTCCAATCACATGTAAAACCACAAAAAAGTTAGCCATTGCAATAAGCCAAGCTGGTTTTTCCAAAGACATGAGGATATTATCCTTAACCTCATTGCCAAATATCCAATAACCAATAAGAGCAACAGGAAAGTAGCACAAAGCAACGACAATGTAGGCAACAACAACTCCTTTCCACATTGGACCCTTAGATGGTTTCTCCGGTGTCGACGGAATTGTTGCTTGGATCTCCAGCACCACGTTGTGTCCCGCATAGGCAAAAGCAACAGAGCCAAGTGCATTAAAGAAATTAAAGACAGATCCTGCAGTAGTTGTAGCTTTGCTACCATATTGTACATTTTCTAGTACTCCCTTGTGTATACTACCAGCCCAAGCAATTGTAGAGTAACTGAAACACAAACATAAAAAAATTTAAGCAAAATATTTGCATAATCCAAAATACATATTTGAGTATAGAGAGGATAGAAAGAAGTAGATATACCAAATGGACATGATTGCTGCAACCAAAGATACACTTGAAATGGAGTTCAAGTTTGGTAGATGAGACAATACAAAGTGAACAGAGGCAAAGATCATAATGAAAAAGCTCAATTTGATATTTTTGCAACTTGGACACACTGTAATGTGAAATTTTTGCAATGATGCACCACCAGTGACCATGTAGACAATGTCCACTCCAATCTGTACCACAAGTTGTTGAGGCATCACAATCCACAACCCTAATTTTTCACCAAAAGCATGTTGCCCTAATTCATTATATGTATCAAGACGTTTTCCTGGAACCATCTCATGCATCTCAACCATTTGCCATAAGGTGTACAGTGTGATGATCCATGAAAGGACAAGTATAGCCAAACCTGGACCCCTGAGTAGAGTAAAACAAATAATATTGATTCATTAAATCCTTCCAAAACTTAAAAAAATTGAAGTCGTTTAAACTATAGTAAAGTAAAAACTAAAATAAAAATTATATTACATTTTGTTTTTTAATAAAACAACAACTACAATATATAAATCCAATTTGCTTGGTTTTAAGCGATACTATATTTCTTTAAAAAAAAGTAATACTATATTTTCCTTAAAAAAAGTAATATAGTATATTTGAAAACATAAGAATCATATAAAACTAATTATTTTTTGTTTGAAAGAAGGAATCATAAAACTAAGTTTTTGTTTATTTTATTTTACAGAATATTTCATGGTAAGTGTAATTAGGGTTTAAAATATACCATCCAAGAGCTGCCATGGAAAAGGGGAGACCAAGAACACCAGCTCCAACCATTGCAGTGACATTGTGGAAAGTAGAATACCACCATTTTGCATTCCTTTCAGAGTTACTTGGGAGTTGGTCTTCACTTTGTTTTTCCATCTCTGATTTTCCTTCAATCTATTTGAAAGAGAACAATAAATTAAAGGAGTTGTTTTTCATGTATAAAATAAACCCTAGGTTTCTCTCAATGCTTTTAACTACCTATACATACATCAATTAGACTAAAGCACAACATGTCAAATCATGGATTGGACTCCCCTAACTTTGTAGTTTGAATTTAATTTGAATCCGAAGTTTCTATATATGATATAGACAACTTCATCAAATTCAAAATTTCCTAAGCACATGTATATATGCCTATTTTAATTATTACTCTCATCACATACGATTATCATTATCTTTTTTGTTTTGAATTGAAATATATGATTACTTACACCTCTACAAAATTGATTAATTATAAGCAATATGAACAAAATAATAACCTCTACAAAAAAGAACGATATAATAAATAATAGCTAAACAAAATAGGTTTGAAACGAGAAACACTTACGGTTTGGCCGTGAGAAGTGAAGAATGATGTGATTATTTGGATTAGTAGTGTTGTGTTGTTATCTAAAGGATAATCAGTAACAAACAAACAGAGTTAGAGATAATCAAGTAACAAACAAACAGAGTTTGTTATTTAAACAATATTAATACTTAGTAGAAAAAAAACACAAAATTTGTTACTCAACTTTTTTTTTTTTTGTTTGTGAACTAAAAAACGACAACTTGTTGTTATGTATTTGTAACTAAATATCGCCTTTAAAGGAGAGGGAAAAAGAAAAGAAGTGTCATTTATAACAAATTTTATTCAAACAAATTAAATTATAGTTAATGTTGAAAATTATGAACGGTGTTTCTTTTTTATGAAATTTTGATTTTGATTAAAAATAAAAATAAAAATATTTTTTGCTTTTAAATTATAACAAATCAAACTAACCATGCTTATCTATTTCAATGACACCAATAATATAACAAAAAAATATAATTTAAATTCTTTTTTTTTTTAATCACATCAACAACTGTCGCGTCATTTTTTGGAGGTCAAACTATTTTATTAGCATAGACTCACTATTTTATTTCACGACTAAACTTTTAATTTTTTCAAAAGAAAGTGGAAAAAGGTTCAAATACCACGTTTTTTAAAGATTAAGGGGGTGTTTGTTTCCAGTGTTCTAAATATATTTCTAGGAATCCAAGGACAGGAATAAGGATTACGGTGTTTGTTACAATGGAACCTTGAGTTATTCCTGGGAATTATTTATACCCGGGAAAGCTTTTTACCCCACGTTGCCTGGCTTTTTATTCCCGTCTAATAGGGACGGGAAACTTTTATTCCCAGGTAATGAAATCAGTTTGTGTAAAAATAATGGGCTAACCCCACTAAATACACGATATCAACCGTACAAATAACACAACTGCTTTCTCTATCCCTATCATCTAATTGTCTAGTCTTTCTAGGTTCTTGGCAAT
>Ga0315913_1010691_pt1 | contig 10511 bp, 5 predicted proteins | sample MpolsnodulesMG_FD_207736 | JGI IMG/M metagenome (GOLD analysis project Ga0315913, IMG submission 207736) | Medicago polymorpha root nodule microbial communities from Los Angeles, California, United States - small nodules | ecosystem: Host-associated > Plants > Roots > Nodule | place: USA... | reverse complement strand
GTTTCAGACACTTTTTTGGCTTTAATTTGGCTATGCTAGGGAAGCAAGGTTGGAGACTTTTGACTAACCAAGATACTATTGTTACTCGCATTTACAAAGCTAAATATTTTCCTAAGACTGATTTTTTGGGGGCTTGTCTAGGCCACAGCCCAAGTTATATTTGGCGTAGTATCATTGCTTCACAGGTATTAGTTAGAGGAGGTCAAAGGTGGAGAATTGGGAATGGCAAAAGCAACGCGATTTGGACAGATCCATGGTTGCGAGAGGATGGGAACTCATATGTTTCAAGTGAAAAAGTGCAAGGGACAGAAAGTATGAAGGTTGCGGATTTAATGGATATAAATGGTGCAAGCTGGAATTGGGAGCTGATTGCAGGAATTTTTAATGAGCAAGATTGAGAGGCTATATCGAAATTGGTGTTACAGAACCGAGATAGGGACGATAAGCTCATCTGGAAGTTCAATAACCAAGGAAACTACACAGTAAAATCGGCCTATAGATATGCAATGGAAACACTTGTAGATAACGAGGAGTATCGAGTACCAGGGGACTGGACAAGAATGTGGAAAATGAAGATTCCGCAAAGAATTAAAGTATTTTTATTTAGGGCACTGAGAGGAGTACTCCCCACGCGTATGCGTCTTCAAGATAAAGGTGTTCTGTGCACGGATAGCTGCCCTTTTTGCGAAACAAATTATGAAAATGATTGGCATATTTTCATTGGGTGTGAAGAAGCAAAAAAGGTTTGGCGAACAACAGGATTGTGGGAGTTGATTAAAGACACTGTCGATGTTGCGGCAAGTTTTGCAGATTGTTTTTTCTCTTTACTGTGCAGGTTATCTAGTGCAGAAAGTAAGGATGTGGCTGTGATGCTTTGGTGCCTATGGCGTCATCGGAATGACAAAGTATGGGACGGTGAATTAAATCCAATCAACATAGCGATACAGCTTGCTCGCGAGGCGCTTTTCCAATGGCAAGAAGTTAGGAAAATACCTGCTGAACCTGTGCAAAATCAGCAGCAGCAAGTAGCAAATTGGCAGCCACCAGATGAGGAGTTTGTTAAATGCAACGTGGACGCAGCCATGTTCGAGGAGCAAAACTGTTTTGGGATAGGTATGTGCATTCAAAATCATCGAGGTATGTTCGTAAAGGCAGCCACAATCTGGTATGAAGGCAAACCTCTCCCACAAGAAGCGGAAGCAGTTGGATTGCGTGACGCCATCTCTTGGCTTGGCAGATTAGGACTGTCGAAGGTGCTTATAGAACTAGATTGCAAACTAGTGGTTGATAGCATTTTTGATAGGAATAGCAATCAAGCGGAGTTTGGTAGTATCATATCCGAATGTCGGTCACTTTTAAAACATTATTCAAACTTTAACATAAGTTTTGTTAGGAGACAAGCTAATTTTGTCGCTCATACGTTAGCTAGGGCGTCTAGATTGAATGCTCGTCACCAAGAGTTTGATTTGATTCCATCTTGTATTGAAACTATTGTGAGAAATGAAATAATATGAGTTTTTGTTCGCCAAAAAAATAAAGGTAAGAATCTGCGCTCTCTCCTTGTTGTCAAAATCCCGACTTAAATCCTAAAATCTAGGATTTTGCGACTTTCTTCACCTTCAACGACTTAAATCCATAGTAGAATTCCAAAATATGCAAAATCCATTGATTTTGATTGCGATTTTATGATTTCCTATAAACTAAGTCATTTATGACTATATATCATTTATAGCATATATTTAGTATTATTTTTTTTGGGTAAAATTCATTGATTTTGATTGCGATTTTACAATTTCTTAAATCGATTCTACAAAAGTAGTTAAGTAAAATCCTTCGATTTTAGTTGCGATTTTACGATTGTCGATTTTGCTCTTCTCTTTCGACCTGAAACAAAATCCCGATTTTGACAACCTGTCTTTCTCACATGAGTCAAGCTTAATAATACGTCTGTCCCTGAGGAGATAATTCTGAGATGAGTGCTACACTGTACGAGGGAACTACAACTTAATGATTATGATTATGAGATTCCTAAGGTTATTATTGCACTTGTCATCATTAACTCAAAGGAAAAAAAAAACTTTAAACTAAATTTGATCTTATAAGTATAAGAACTGCACATATTGGTACTTGTGTGAAAGTAGGAGTAAAATATCTCAACACATCTTGGTCACGTTTCTCCAATATTCACTCATCTTTAAAAACAAATATAATTAAGTTTTCAATTATGATCAAAATAATATGAAAGGTATCTTGCCTTACTAGAAGAGAGAAGGAAACAAGTTTAAGTGAACTATAATTGCTAGCTACAAAGACTCCAAGAAATGGTAAACTTAGCAGCAGGTTCAGTGGGAGAAAAATAAGGTGTCAAAACACATTTATCAGCACATCTTCTCAAAATCTTGCAAGCAGCACAATGACATTTTGAGTAAACGGTTTCATGTGCTCAATTAGTCACGAGTTACATCACTCATCACTGATCTCAAAAGAAAATTGTTGCAGCAAGGAGTCCCATGATGGTTAATTTTATGACTATTTTAGATTCCTAATAATTACCTCAACAGTATATTTTGGCAAGATTGATGTTTCTGCTGGGAGAGCAAAAACTTAATATTTTCAAATGTTGGAACAAATTACACTATAGGGGAAGCATCTTTTCTGTACCATGATAAGTTAGTGCTATCCTTCCCTGGAAGAATTACATTGAGAATACCATAATTTTGAAAATTAAAAAAACAACAATGTTGGACCATTTCCGCGAAGGTATCTAGAGATTGATTTTTTTTTTTGGAGTAGCTTCTACCTAAGATAAAAGAAAGTGATGATAATATTAAGGTTTAAATTCATTTTTAACCCCTATAACTTTTAAAAAGTGACGATTTTGGCTCTAACAAAAAAAAAAAACAAATTTGCCCCCTAACTTTACAAAACGTTGCAAAACTGCTTAGAAGACGCCACACATGTCCCAAAACAGGGGGCCAAAATCACAATTTTTTGTAAAGATAAGGGGACAAAAGAGCGTATTTCCTTAAAGATATAGCGCTAAAAGAACACATTTCCATGTTAACAAAGGGTCAAAAGAGCATATTTTCTTAAAGATTGAGGGCAAAATTGTTTTTTTTGTCAAGGGACCAAAATCGCAACTTTTTAAAAGTTAAGGGGTCAAAAACGCATTTAAACCTAATATTAAAGATAAGAAAACAACAATAGTAATAAAATAACAATGAACAAAAGCCATAAACCATATATACTTACTAACATAGTAACAACAATTTAATAAATCAGTCCCCATGAGGTTAAGAAATTGCATATTATATGCAGGGGGCCGAAGTTCGAACCCCGGACACCCCATTCATTCATATTTAAAATGTGTGAGCTACGACCACTAATTAAAATGTGTGAGCTACGGCCAGTAGGCTATTTGACCAAAAAAACAATTTAATAAACAAACGCACATGATCCCTTCATTCAAATTATTTTTTTTTGGTGGCGGCCGGGGTTTGAACCACGGACCTTACATATATTATGCATGCATTGTCCCAACCAACTGAGCTTAGCTCACGAGGACCCTTTATTCAAATTATGATACAACAGGAAAAAGAATATGAAACTCATGTGGAAGTTCAGACCAATCGGCCGCCGTCATTAATACTTCTCTTCTCCTAACCCTAGCAATGAAACTGCTCACTCACAGAAAAGATAAATTCTTAAGTGAACTCTAACCCAACACGTCATATTCTTTCGCTCATCCAATTAAAACACAACTCTTACCCAACACGTCATGTTCTTGCATTCATCCAATTAAAACACAACACCTCATAATTAAAATAAAATAAAAACTTAAAATCGAATGAGGGTAAGAGTGACGTGTTGAGTTAAAGTTCACCTAAGACACTCTTCTATGCAAGTATTTCTCGAGAGAAAAAATCTAAGGCTTAGGTGGGTGGAAAAGTCTATCATGGTCACAAACATAAATAAATAGTGTTTGGACACACACACATCAAAAGATTTTTTTTAATAATAAAAAAGAAATTGATAACAAAATGATTTAGTATTTTGAGAAAAAGGTTTTTTTTTTATGTGTGTGTGACCAAACACTATTCATTTATGTTTGTGCCCATACAAGGATGCCTCTGGGTAGGTTTGTTTTTAACGTTTGGGTTTGAAAATTTTGCAACCCAATATGATATTGTATTTTTTTTAATGAGTGGTTTTTAATGTTTTGTTTTTTATGTAAACATTAATTTTGCAACCGAATATTGTAAATTCTTCCATCATAGTAAAACATTAACTTTTTGTATACGTAAAAAAAAATTACTATGGTGATGGAAGAAGCTCCGGATACTGAAAATGCGGAGGATGATTCTGACTATGAGTATGATATGACCCTCTTGCACCTGCTGTGGGGATGAATGGAGTAATGGATTCCCTTAGAGAGATGCGTCGATACGTCGGTCAACATTTTGATGCCCAAGATGCTCGACTTGACAAGATACAAGCCTCAATTCAAAGATGGGAGAATGCTACCACCTTCAACATGTCTCCAAGACAGTTCTACTCCACCCTCAATGAGCATGGCACCCAATCCACCCCTAACCCAAATCCATATGGTACAACCGTTTTATAATTATGAGATGGAAGAGAAATCTAAAAAATGTGTATTGTATAGAGGAAACCCATAATGATACTCGGTCCTTTTCAAAGATTCTTCCACGGCTATTCTCTCTTATCAAGATATATTGTAATTTATGTAAAGTAACTTTAGTCACTTTGCTGTAGTTTCTTTACGGTTGGTAACAGTTGTCTGTTCTGTTGGTTTGTTAGGAGTTTTACTCACTCAAAAGGCACATCTCAAGAAGTAAAAACAACGCATCTATTCTCTTCTAATCTTGCACAGAAAACTGATCAGCAAAGTGACTATTTTTCATTTCCAACGCCAGGAAATTTAACAAAGTGCAATACTCTGACTAACATTTCTTGCTTCCTTGATATACAGAGCCACATAAGATGGGATTGATGTTCTTAAGTAGCCAAAATATAAATAAATTTATGAGTGTCAATGAAACAGTAAATTGTTTAATATCAAAACTTGTTTTGAATTTATATGCTGACAGGGACTTGATGTATTATTGAGTGCCTAAGTTTCATATCAAGTATTATGTGAGGTTTGGTGGAGTACTTAAGTGGTTTGGTTCTTCCCTCTTAAGAGTTAGTTAGTCTTTAAGGGATGTTTACCAAGTGTTCATGTATTTGTCAAATGATATCTATCTTATATGTAACTAGATGAATAAATTACTGAGCAAGTTTAGGAGTCAAATAATTATGAAAGCTCATAACAGTGATTGCAAGTGTGCTATTTTGGCATAAAAATATTAACTACGCTGCCCAACTAGTAACTTGTGACAAGAAACTGACTACGAATCCCGATTTGAAGACAATTTTGGTGTTCAAACGCAATTTCAGTTCCCCGCCATGTTTCAACACATGAAACCCCATTTATTGTTCATAATGTTCCGTCCATCCAGCAGATAATCAAAAGAAATGTTCTACTGAATTTCTTTAAACTATGCTGCAATCAAAAGAAATGTGGTAAAACATATATGGCTGAAACTATTATCCTTAAGAATTTAAGAAGATTCTGAACATCTTATCTCATTTTTAAATAAGTGGTTTAAAAGACTAACATCTCACAAAAGAATAGCAGAAAAGTAAACATCAACAGGTTTAGGAAATAAAAAGGTATAAAACAAATGTTATGTTGGTGACAACTGGTATACCTACAAGAAAAATAGTCCCAGGAAAGATATATCAGAAGTCGGAACTCCACTCTAGCATTTGTGGTGAAAAGCAATGTCAGACAGTTTTGGACGGACGATAATAGCTGACAGGAAGAAAATATTAAATGAAGGAAATAACCAAGTTTATAATTGTGCAGTTATGTGATTGCAACTATTATTCAAATTTCAAACTCATAAAACAAAAGTATAAATGTAAACAACACGGATTGGAAGAAAAGGCAGGGTTGGATCCTAAAATGGAAATTCACTACTCAGCCAATACTTCCTATGACAGAACATAGAACTATGAAACATTAGACATACTCGAAGTTCATTCCATGGTTTTGTTAAATAGCATTTCTCAAAACACGAACATGTAAACCCTAGAAAATAAAATCTTCCCACACTGTTGTTTTACCACTACTGTAGTTTTAGATCGAGACAAGATCGACACCAAACTCAAATTTAGTACAATCTATCAACTACAAGAAGATGGACAAAATAAGGTTGTCAATGGTTAAGTTGAACAAAGGTCTAGTTAAGAGAATAAGATCAATCCAAAGAAAATGTCACAGGCAAAGGCAATCATAAGGCATAATGATTCAAAGAGCATACATAAAACAAGAAAAATAGGCAACTATTTGGTTGAAGGACATATATTAGCCAAAAAGAGATATGATCAAATTTGAATACATTAATTAATCAAATGAGATTTTATGGTAACAATGGTGGAATACATATGCAGTAGGCGATTGGGTCTACATGAAATTGTAGCCACACAGACTGAAGGTATTAACCAAAAAAAGATGAATTAGAAACGCAATCCTAGATTGTACGGTCTACTACCAAATTTAAATCAACAAGACCATAAGAGTAATATAATATCCATCCGAAGAAAACGTCACAAGACAAGACAATCATAAGGCATAATTGAAGAGAAAATATAAAACAAGAAACATAGGTGCTAATTACTATCTATCTGTCGAACATATATGGCCCAAATACGCAGACATGATCAAATTAGAATAACACTAATTAAACATTATAGTTTTCCAGTGCACACATTTGGAAGCAAACTTATAGAAGTGAAAGTAAAAGCAGAAGCATGGTCCTTAAATTAGAAAACTAGAAAGCATGTAATCTACAATATTCCACAGGCAAGTAGCTCCTTCCGTCCTTCCTTTGCAGCATCCATCATTATTTCAATATTGTACAGCTAGCACCAAATTATTATTTTTATCAGGCATGCTAAGGCCAAACAAGAACACACTTGAAATAAATATAATCATAATAATTAACCTCAGTAATATTTTCCAAGAAAACTATTGGAAAATGACAAACTCAATTCTTCCACATTTCTAGCAACCTTAACTCTTCCACCTTTGAACAGTCCACCCCTCACGGATTGATAACCAGCAAGATCAGGTTTGACATCGCGTTTTATCAGCACAGCTGCTGCTCTTTTAGCAGCTTTCACCTCTTGTTCTGTAACTAAAGTACTGATGTTTTTTGGTGCCCCCTCCAATTCTCTAAAGAAGCCAACTGGTAGTATCTTCACCAATTCTTTAAACAAGGCAATTGCTTGTTTAAATTGATTGTTGATGCAATAGCCATAGATTAGATAGCTATATGTGGAAGTACAAGGACCAGGCATGTTCTTAATCATTTCAGAAAAGAAATCATGAGCTTCTTTTAAAAGTCGATCTCTGCAGAGTCTGAGTATGATCACCTCATACAAGGACCTGACAGCCAAAGCATCGTATTTTTGTTCCTTGTCACTCTGCAGTACCTCTTTCAACAATTGTATGACTGTTTTAGTTTCTCCTATCTCCTTCATTAATTCCTTGTCAATCTGCAGTGCCTCTCTCAACAAGTGTATGGCTAATTTAGTTTCTCCTATCTCACATAAACCCTCGATTAGAATAAAATAAGTCTTATGGTTCAACTGAAAACCCTTTAGCCCAGTGTAATTATAAAACATAATTGCTTTATAAATCAGGCCTCTGCGACATAAACCTTCAAAAAGATCATTCAAAGTGGAAGTAGTTGGACAATGACCGGTATTGATCATGATTTGACGGAATAGAGAGAAATTAAAGCTAAGGAGATGTCACCTGATTTTCCAGTGAGACAATAACAATTGATGAGGATTTTCCAAGTATCAATGTTTGGGAATACATTATTATAGGTTAGGGATTTCTCCCATAGTTGAGCAAGTTGAATAATAGTATAGTCATGGCCCGTTTTGTGAAGGGAAGAAAAAAGGTAGTTATAATCGGATATGGAATAGCAATCAAAGTATAGTCTGGAGAGCGTGGATGTGGATGTATTATAAGCAGAACAAGGGCCAAGAGTTTCAGGGTCAATGTTAATGTTATAGGATGTTGTCATTGAAGAGAATGAACGAAGGTATGAAACAAAAGGACGAGAAGGAAACAACTTGTTGGAAATAATAGTGACAGAAGTGGAAGCACCGTACCTTACTAACCTTGACAACATCTTTGCAGAGAGAGAGAAAGAGAAAGAGAAAGTACGAGATATCTATGTCGGCCGCAATCTTATGAAGTATTTATAGTCAGCAAAGAGGGTTTTAGAAAATTACAAAATTAACCTCAGTTTTTTTTAACTAGTTTAACTAATTTGAGTCATGTTCTAAAGACACATACATGTCAAAGATTCCATAAATAGTAATTGTTAAGAACAAACATAGAATATATCCAAAGAGAGTAAAGATATTCACAACAATAGAGGATTGTTGATGAAAATGACCTGAGGTTGTGGTGACCCCAATCCGAGAAGGAGAAAAAGGGTGTATCTGCATACACTTCGACGCTCAATTCAATATATAAGCAACAATGGGCGTTAAGCATGGAAGAATGCATACCTTGTGAGTTTGTGAAAGGTTCATTATATAGGCACCGAAGAGACCTTTGCGTAGTGATGGTATAGTCGTTACTGACAACTCCCGTGAATAATGTAATATATGGTCATTACAAGTCGTTGGGTAAACCGATGAAGGCCATAAACTGTATGGCGACGACTGCATATGGACCGTAGGATGATGGAGGTGGCAAGTGACAACAAGCAGACAACAGACGTGCTGCAATATGAAAGACGAGTTCCAAACATCGTAATTGTGATTTGAGGTTTAGACATAAAACTAAATGATAATTATTAATCCTAATGTTGTTGAGTTTACCTATTTTAACAGTTAAATTATTGATTATGCTTAAACATAAAACTAAATAATAATTGTTACGTTCGATGATTGTTCCTCACTGAAGACATTATGGAGTATAACTATTGAATATAGTTAGTGACCAAGACATTGGAATAACTATTTTGTCTAAATGTATTAAAATCAAGTCTTGACAAATTTAAGATGATAAAAAGAATACAAATTTGAAGGCTTCTTTATTGAATAAAAAATGACCGATGAGAGTAAACTTGTTTAACCCTGAAATTTTAAATATGGATTCTCCTAGTTATGTGGGATGTGACGCTGAGAAAACAACTTAACATTTGCTTGCTTGTTATTTGGTTGATAGGTGCTTAGGATTTGGATGATGCTTGACTTGTTGGTTAGAGTTTGTTTCGTTGTCTTGTTTTTTGAGTTTGGTAGTTTCCCATGTTGTCAAGTGACTTTTGTACTTTGGCATATCTTGTGCTTTGAGTAGTTTTCTTTCACATGCAATATCTCTTGGGTTTTTCACAAGAAAAAAAATCACTTGAATAAAAAATCTTCAATGAAGTTAAATATGATTTTTTGTCTAAGTCAAGAGCAAAATGACAAGATTAAAGGACATCTCAATTGAATTGGCACCCCGCTCTAATCTAACGTCATCTGCTCATACATATTATTAAAAAAAAGAAAAAAATACATAAAATTGAGGGGACATAAAACCAATAAGAACAACACAATGGATCAAACCCTAATTGCTACCCAACCGGGTTTATATTTGGACGGATGAATCGACTGCCAATACAAGAACGAATCACATACCATCCAACTCCCTGCAACAACGACTCTTTCGAGCCTGAAACAGTCCATGTCTAACAAGAAATGTTTTTCTTAGTATTACTTGAATCACTTGGTACAAAGAATGGTATACATGTCTTGAATGCCAACGCCTTGTTTGAAATAACTGAACTACAGCTTCAGTTAATTGCAAGCAATTTATCTCTGTCGTGCTTAAATTTTAAAAAAATGCTAACAATAGCATGACCTTTAAATTTACCTCAACAAGTCAAGAACACCAATCAATAGCAATTTGATTTTCGTCAATATTTCAATCCATAAGAAGAAAGGAAGGCTCCTTTTGTCAAAAGAAGAAAAAAATCATAAAGGTTACCTTAGGTTTTTCTTATTTCCTATAAACCTGAAAATAAAATGACAAAGACATATACAACCATGAGTACCTTATTTCTGTCGCACCTTCGATTAACCCTTAGGTTTTAAACTTATAATTTTTCAAAACATAAATAAACCTTCATAAGAGCCTCTTATCTGTATCTGAACAGAAAGTTTCTTGTTGTAGGTATTTGCTAAATTCTCTCATATAGCTGTGAGCTACATAACTTTATTTCATTGAATTCAAAATAGAACAAAAACATTTTCGATAAAAGTGAACATATTTAAGGGGGGTGTATTGGATTAGGATTTTAAAAGACAATTTTGCATGAAAAAGTCTAGTGGATTTTAAAAGACTTTGCAAGATTTTCATGACTTTTAAGATT
>Ga0315913_1010690_pt1 | contig 10511 bp, 6 predicted proteins | sample MpolsnodulesMG_FD_207736 | JGI IMG/M metagenome (GOLD analysis project Ga0315913, IMG submission 207736) | Medicago polymorpha root nodule microbial communities from Los Angeles, California, United States - small nodules | ecosystem: Host-associated > Plants > Roots > Nodule | place: USA... | reverse complement strand
ATAATTAATCCATAAATAAGTCAACAAAGTTTCCTTTTATGGTAATAAATTCCTTTTTTTGTATGCTTAACCAGTGCCCCGGTTAGCATGACCCATTTTTTTTTCTCAAACCAAAGTAACCGTTAGTACACATGTATTTTTTTTTTGTTTGGAGAGAGTTAGTACACATGTATGTTGGGGCACTAGAGTTGAAATTGAAAGTCGCAAAAATAAACATTAGTAATGTTTATATATGTGGAGAAGTCACTTTTAAGGGTGTTTATCCAACTTTTGTGAACGGAGTGACGACTCAAAAATATATGTCATGCGCTATGACATCGGCCATTCAGTCGGGCTTAAGCTAAATGATTTTTTTTTATTACCCAAAAATGTTAATTAATTAATTTTAACATTATCTAAAAGTGCTTACTTAATGTGCACGTTTTCAATGTGTATATTCGATCCAACAACTTCAATTATTATTTCTCTTCGCTTATTTGTGCACGCTCCAACTCTATCAGCTCCGTTTTGTTACTTGGTCTAATTTGCAGAGCACTTGTTCCCCAAGTTTCTCACGAATCTGTAACGCCCCAATATTCTATACTTGTCCTCCAAAAATTATTTTCTCCAATTCTCATTTAGGTGTTCAACAATTCATTTCTATGTGTGAAAATTCAAGTAAATCTTGACATTTCCTAGTCGAGTAAATTAACTAGAATTTTATTCCAACCATTTTATTTTTATTAACCAATTGGGTGCGACAAAAATAGAATAATCATCCCTTACATGATTCATTCTAATACTAATCATATTTGTTTTGATACCAATTATTTGATGACATAAATTTTTATAATGTGTCTATGTTAATTATTTAATTTACTTAAAATAAAATTAGTAGGAAATAATCGTGTTAGTTAAGTGGGAAGTAACAAGATGAATTTGACCAAGCCAAAAATTGAATAGCTTATACGTGTACAGTACTTGCTTTAGTCAAAATGAAAGTCTTACCTTACACCAAAATTATTCACAAGTAAAAACTAACCTAGGTCTACAGCGGCGGCACTACAATCGTGGAGTATTCATAAACCGATTTTCATCCACTAATAGACCCATGATCTATTTCTACATCCTTCTTTAGTTTGTTCATACGTAAAACTTATTGGCTAGGTTTTCTTAATTGCTGAATTATTTTCCTCTTTGATTGCCTTTAAAGTGGTAATCACAAAACCATTCAAAGATCATTACACAAACATTGGTCAAATACAACACACCTATTGTCTTTCTCCATCAAGAATTAAAGGTAAATTAATTCCCTTTGTAGTTGTACGTTTGTGGTTCTTTTCCTCTACTTTTCAGATTCACTAGTTTATTCCATTGATCATCTTTTTCTCTTCACTCATGAAATAAAAGAGATTATTACTATGTCCACTATTGTTCTGTACTCAGTAACCCTGAATATATAGAGGAAGTCATAGCATTTTTTATATCATATATTTCAGCCCCAAATTATCTAAGTCCATCAAATAATTTCTCTCTTATTTCCTTCTCAAAGTCCATGGAAGTCGTAAAAAGTGTTTCATCACCTTTGTTCACCATTCAATGGGTTACAACCTGATCATTGTTAGAATGAAGTAAAGAACGAGAGGAATTGGAGTAGGTGCGTTGAAGCTGCGACTTGGTTGCTTGAAATAAAAGTAGGTCATGCGGTAAGGGCTCTTGTCTTGACCATGATTTCAATGGATAAGTGTGAAAATATTTATTAGTTTTTTTTTAGTTATGATTGAAAAATATAAGAATTGATTATTTGCAATTTTGTAAAAGTATGTGATTTGATGAATGTGTAAATCTGGGTGATTGTTTATTTGTGAAATAGAAAATGTTGTTGAGTTAAAATGATTCCTTGGTGTGCATGTATTTAGAGGTTGTGTGCAAGTTTAATAATTTTGTGTGGTCTAAGTGTCAAAAGTAAAAGAAAGAAAAAAAGAGTGCATAGCATACATATCATTGCATTTGATGAATTATTAAGTGTCAAATGAGACGATTCAATGGATTTTTAAGTGTCAAATTGAGCGATTCAATGGACTTTTAAGTGTCAATTGGGACGATTATTATTATATGCCAAATCATTATTATATGTCAAATGGGGCGATTCAAATTATTATGTCAATTGAGGCGATATCCGGATCATGGTCTATTTGCATCTCATGCATCTGCATCCACATTGAGTCTTGTGTTTGTTCTTATAGTATATTTTAGAGTGATGAATATTATTTTATTTTATTTTTTAAAAAAAAGAAATGTTTTAGCACAATTCCTTGATGATGGTTGTATATTCTTAGTTGAGGTTGTAATTTATTATTGATTTTATTTCATGGGTGTTGAAGACCAACCCTTACAACCAACATTTTAGGTACCAAATGAGATATGATGTGTGTGTGTTTGATGTGTTGCTTGAAGCATGTACGCGGAGAATTAAATTTGAGTTTTCTGAATTGTAACTAAATTAGTTTAATTATTTTTGTTAAGTTCTAGTTAGGAATTTACTATGCTTGACTACTCTTAGAAAAAAAATAGTCCTATTTTTCTAAAAGGAAAAAATTAGACGTAATGTCTTGGATTATAATCCAGGACATTACAGAATCAGTTGTAAATTCTCTCTAAATAAAGAGCTCACATAGTTCATTTGGCATAGAAAAGCTTCATCTCCCTTCGAATTATGTTAACAAGTTATTCTCCTCTTCATCTTTTCTTTTTGTCCTTTCGATTTCAAATCGTATACAGTATATTTTAGTGGCCATAATACCCAAATTTAAAGGTGTAATTCTTGAACGACTTCCTACATTGCAGTGACCTTGGTCGTTTTATCTTGGAAGTGGGGCAACTCATATTCTACCCTACCTTACACATTTTTTGACAGTTTCGTAAAACATTTTAAAGAGAACGACTAAATCGTCACTCATCTAGATAATCTCTTCGGTGGTATTCCATATATTATTTTCAAGGTATTTTCGAATTCCAAAGCAAACAATCATCAACTACGATTTTGTAATCTAGCTCATTGATGACATTTGTAAGACGTACTACCAAAATCTACTGAAATGCTTGATCATTCCTGATGCTTCTCACTCTACAAGTGAAAGATTCACATGCCATTAATCATGTTTTTGCTATGACAAAACAACCACAATTGTAACAACCCGATTTTTGCTAGATTTATTTTATTTATTTATTTATGCGTGTTTATATATGCTTGTGTGTGATTATTTGTCTTTGTGTATTTTATTCGGGATTAGTGAATTTTAGCTTAAGAAAGGTATTTTAGTCATTTTGGACTCGATGATATTTTGGTCATTTTGTGAGAAAGGGTAAATTAATAATTTTACTAGGAGGATTATTTTAAGTGTTTTAAGTGGGAATCATATTTTTACTAAGTTACTAGTGATTGTGGTAATTAACTAAGAGTTGGTAACTATTCGTTATTTTTAACCGTAAGTGAGTAGAAACTGTGAATTAGTTAATGAGAACTTTGAGTCTATTAAGACATTTTGAGGGTTGAGCCCAATTGTGTAGATCATATATAAACTTTTGTCTTTAGAGAAATTAGGTCACATAGACTCATTCATTCATTTTCACAAAACTTTTGAGAGAGAGAAAGAGTAAGAACAAGGGCTAAAGAGAAGAAGTTTGGAGACTAAGAAGAGGGTAGAGATTCAAGGAGAAAAAGTGAAGTTAAGACTAGGTTTGTGCTCGATTGAGGTAATGGGGATAGTGTTCAATCATAATCTTTAAGTTATAATTTCTTTTCTACTTAAATTCATAAGTGCTTAATTGTGAAAAATGATTATTGTGAATTTAATTGGTGAAATTCATGCTCTTATTCTAATGATATGTTTGGGTATGTGAATTTGATGATAATTAAGTTGTTGATGTTGAATTTACATGCCTAAGTTGTATAGATATGAGTACTTGATGATTTTTGCTTAAATTGGTATAAATTAGTGTTGTTGTTGTTGATTGCAACAACAAATTTCTGTATAGTCTGATACTGCCAAAATCATGAGGCAACTGTATAAATCATGAAGCAATTTTGACAACCCAGAAACCTCAAAAATGCATTTTTCTTCAATCCAATTGCTTCCAAACTTATTTCTAAGTGTAGAGACTTTATCCTTACTATCAAGGGGTGTTTCTATGAAAGGGTCTAATGAGTTCTTGTGTTGCTTGACATTAAATGAAGTAATTATGAGAAGAACTTAGATGAATTTTTCATATTTGTCGGCATTGGCCTATGAAACACACGTGTATACGCAACTGCACACAAATGTGATTATTGTATATGCATAGTGGAGGCAAATGAATTGGTTTCCTTGTTTTTCTAGAGTTAATTGGAAAATGGACTTTTTATGGTTACATGACTTGTCTACTGTTCTAATGGACTTAGATGAAGCATGTAAGTTTTGTGGATAGCCATAATCCCATGAAACTTGGCTTTTGGTAAAATAGTGGAACATACGAACTTAGGATTTTCTCAAATGAACTTTGGTGAAACTTTGAATTAAGACTTGATAGTTTGTAAGTGGCCTATGTTCATGATTATATGATCGATTAGGATTGAATTGTAGGTTTGCACACTTGGAATAAGTTGTCTTGTTTTGAAAATGTCGAAAAGATCTTTTTGTAAAATGATACAAACTTGTCGTAATTAGTGATTCTTAGAATTGGCCTAGGATACTCATATGCCTAAGCTACTATGAAAATATGTGAGTAATGCATGTGTTTTGTTGAGGCAATTGTGTATGTTTGCTAGTTTTGGTTAAATTCTATATAATGTCGACTTTCTTTCAAAGTGTTGTCTTTTGAGGATAATTTGATAGTGATGCTAAATGTCGATTGTTGATGGTGAATGTATACATGTTTAATGTTGATAATTGGATGTGGTGATTGCATGTATTGAATTATGTTATTGAATTCTTACATGCAATTTGATGATGATAATTGTGGTGCTTGCATATATGAAAGATGTTTGTTTTTGGTGATGATTATTTGATGAATGATTGGTGATAAATATGGTTATGTTTCGTTGTTTGTTGAACATGTTAAATGTTGATTGTTGATGGTGAGTTGTTGTTGAATATATGCATAGTGTGTCATATGTTCATGCATCATAAGTCGTGGATTTTTATATCCAGTTGAGGTGATTTAGGATATTTATATGCAGTGTTGTGGTTTGAATACTTTGTATTCAATGGTTATATGATGTTTTTGTTGCATCATGGGGTGACGGCCTAGACGTTGTTGGTGACGGTACCGCATGCATATATGAGTCGTGTCTAGGCACATTGCATAATTTTTCATGAGTCATAATTGCTTACGTGATTGGTGGATATTGTGAATGGTGAATTATGTGATTTAGTTGATTATGTGCATAAATTTTTATGTGCATTGGTGAGTTTGGTGAATTGTACACTTGGTGATATTTGGTGAATATGTGAATATGTGAAGATGTGTACTTGATGATGTTTTGTTATACTTGTACACTTGGGGATTTTAAATGATGAAATTTATGTTGGTGAAATGATGAAGTGTGAATTATATGTATGTGATTGAGTGATCTTTTTTATGACGATAATTTCCTTGTTTGTAGCTTTGAAATGTTAACTTCTATTTGTTGAGTTAATTATGCTAAATGAGGAATAAGGTGAGTAATTCTTATATTGATTGATGTTGTTAAGTGATGAACCTTGATTATGATTTAAGGTATGATTATGCTTGATGTGTTATGATAGAAGTATGATAACATGATCAATGTTGAATTGGGATAATATATATGTGTTGGTAGTATTCTAGGAATGTCGAGTATGTATATGAGTTATGCACGAATCCTTGAATGCATATGTTTGTTTATGCTTGATTATGATGATATGAAGTTAACCCTCAGTGGTCTGTGGTGGACTGCCTACCTATTTGTATGAATGGGTAGACGACTTGCAGGATTAGTTGCTTTGCTTGTGAGTGCTTGAGGATAGCGGGAGCTTCCTCTGTTATCTGTTTTTCGTTTTTGTATAGGGCTTTGATTTAGGATGTCGGTCTTTATGTTTATTTTGATGTGGACTATGTTGTTGAGATTTTACTCATATGTTGAGATTGGAGATTTATTTGATGATGTATGTATAATGTTTATGACATGGCTATTTGGAGATGTATGTTATTTATCCGCTGCGACGTTTTGAGAAATTTTAGTATGCATGTTTTGAGAACTTTTGAAGACGTGACGTCTATTTCTTGAATATTTGTATTATTCACGTGTTTTATCTCTGACGCACATTTTGGTTTCATAACACAATTATTGTTGAAATATGGCACTGTCTACCTTACTTCCTCCAGTTACATTTATAAGCAATTTTCATTTTTCAGATTCATTAAATAATCGATGTATCTGGACTATATTAGTTATTTAATGAATCTAAAGAACAAAAAGTTGTTTATAAATATGATCAAGGATAGTATATTTAAAGAAGTCACTATAGTGTTCCCACCAAATTAAATTAGAGATTGATACCCTTTTTGTTGTCTTATAACCTTTATAGTTAATTAAACCTGTGATCTCTATGGATATATTACATTTCATTTTTAGTCCCTCTAAATATTTTCAGTAAGTTTTGATCCTCCAAATGTTTTATGTCATTGTTTCTGGTCCATGATTTTGATTAAATTGTGTATCCTTTGAAATTTTGAATTATTGTTTGCAGTTTTTGCAGTCATGTTTAATAACATTATAGACATCTCCCATGCAAAAGTTTTTTTTTTTTTTTACAAATGGTGAGGAATTAAATATGAACTTTTAGGTTTAAGATGAGAACTATTTATTCTTAATGCCTTTTAAGTTCTGATCGTCTTTAAATTGATCTACGATTTATATCGTAAAACGAAAGTTGAATTTATAAACTTTTCAGATAAGAAAATCTTACCTCCATAGTCAATGCTTTGATGTGAACTCTTGAAACCAATTAAGAATTCTTGTTCAGCTTAATTTTAATCTTAAATTCACTAAAGAATTGTGGGTTATTTTAGAATTAACGATTCTGCCTCTAAAGAATTAGGGCAAGAATAATTTAGAAAATTCCATAAGGTGATTCAATAGTCATAGTCAATACAGCCAGTCAAGATTGGAGCCTAGTGAAACTCTTCTCAAATATCTTCATCCTTATTAATTAAAAAAACATTTTAATTGTTTAAATTTCAATATTGCAATCAAATAAACCAGAACCATTTTGTTCGATTAATTACTAGAAATATGATTCAATGGTAAATGCATTCCTCCAGATCGACACTAAACTCTACTACTTGAACGATCTCGTACACTTGGAGAAATCATCATCAAAGGTTCCACAAAATATTTAAAAATAATATTTCTAATACACACTCTAACATATTGTTTTAAATATTATGTTTGTAATATCTATACCATAATTAATATCTAACATAGTTATCAACTTAATGTAAAAACTTACATTTTTGCTTTGAATAAAAACATATTTCACTGGCAAAAGTAAGAGTAAATCACCAATTCGCCTCTAAATTGTAGAGTAAATCACAAATTTATCCCCTAAAGTTGGAGGGTAGAACATTTACCTTTCCCGCACGAAAAAATATATATAATAATAGTGCGTGAATTAGGAAAAGAAAATATCGTGATTTTAAATTACAATGAGCATCTTGATCTTTTTGTTATTTTGTATATAACTGGTGTGTTAACCCGTGCAATGCACGGGTAATAGGCTACTATTTTTCAATCTCTAATTTTTTATTTATCGAAGGAAATCATTTACCCTATGTTTTTTTAAAATTTATCCGTGTTTTCTTATGTCGCAATGACAAATCTGTGTCTTATATTTTTTATGTTTATAGTGATAAATATATTTCTATTATTTTTTATATGTCTACAAAAAAGATTTTCCTTTGTTTTATGTATCAATCATAAATATGTGTTCCTTGTTTATTTATTTTTTTCTTTCTAGATTTACCAATGACAAATATTACTCCCGTATTTTCTTATGTGTCAATGAATAATATTTTCATAGTATTTTTTTATCAGTGATAAATATTTGACCCAAACTTGTTATGTATCAATGATAAATAGTTTTCCTTTTTTTTTATATTTATAATGCAAATATATGTTATGTGTTTATTACTGACAAATATTTGTCCTATTTTTTCATATAATTATCTTTTCATATAATTATCACTGGTAAAACCTCATAAAAAAATGATAAAGACTTATCCTGTAATTTTTTATGTATCAGTTACAAATATCAATCCTATGTTTTTTAATATTTGTTGAGTGTTTTCTTAATATTTATCACTTAATTTTTAAAGATATGTTATCTAACATTGTCTTAGCATTTTTTATTAGGAAATTATTTTCTTCTCTTATTTGGTTTCCCTTTCTTCCTGATAATATTAACCTAAAATACATAAGAAATAAGTTAGACCTGCCTAACTTTAAATTTAAATCTTTTTGAAAAGATCAATGTTGAACTATTTTCACTTTTCTTTCTTTGTATTCCTATTTTTTTAATGAATTTGTATAATGAATCTTGCATTGCTTTGGGTTTGAAAAAAGTAATATTTATCAATGATGAAGAGTTTCCCCGTGTTTTCTTCATGATTAAGTTTTTTTTTGAAAGGTGATTTAGAGATTAATATGTGTGCCATATTTTTTTTAAATATTTATCACTGTCAAATATTTGTCCCGTGTTTCTATGTATCAATGAATATTTTTTTCCAACGATATATATTTGTTCCATATTTTATTGTGTATTAAGGGGTAAACATTACACATGTATTTTTTTTATTTATTTATTGAAAATATATGTCTCATGTTTTTTTATGTATAAGGGACAAATATTTTTCCTTTTTTTTAATATTTATCAGGGATGAATATTTGTCTTGTATTTTGTTTAAAGTAATGGTAAAGAATATTTATCTTGTGTTATTTTTATTTTTATCTCTTGTTTTTATTTTTATGTATAAATAACAATATTTTTTAGTTAATTTTTTCAATATTTATTAGTGAATATATATATATATATATATATATATATATATATATATATATATCCTTGACAAATATTTATGCCGTGTTTTTTATGTATTAATTGCTAATATTTGTCTTTAATTGTATGTACTTATCTGTTATAAGTATATGTCACGTGTTCTTTTTATCTATCAGAGATGAATGTGTCTCGTGCTTTTTAATATTCATTAGTGAAAAATATTTGTCTCAATTTTTTTAATATTTATTGGCAACACATATTTGTCTCATGAATAATGAATTAATGAAATTTATTATTTATAATTGATTATTAACTGAAGTAACTTATCTCGGAGTTTCCTATCCTAACTTATTTTTATTATGAATAAGTGGTTTAAAAAATTGATTTTCAAAGTTTGGTACTATTTGTTTTTGAATGAAATCATTGTAATGTTTTTGTTAAGGAAAACGAAAGTAATGTGAATCGATGAAATGAAAATATTTTTTAACAACTTATTAATTTTATTTCATATATCAAATATTATCTTATGTTTTATTATTCTCTCTAATGTTTATAACTCAAATTCATAAATTGCTACAATATCAATTTTTTGTGTTCAAAATTATTTACTTTTTACATGTTATAATAATTGGATCAACATCCGGATTTTTCATAATTGTTTTTTTTCTTAAGGATTCATAATTGGTTAATAATGTAATAATAACAATATTTTGATATAGCAAAAAATATTCAAATAAATTATGTTAAATTATTTAAAGCTTTATATAAGAAAAAAAGTATATAACTTGCTTGAAATTCATTTTAAATGAAACAAATGTTGAAGCCACTGCTCCTATGCGTGTTCAGCACTAGAAAATTCCTGTTTCAAAAAATGTTCAGAGTGATTTAGATTTATGGGCACGTATTCGTGAATATGACCAACGTGTGGCGGAAGAGGGTTTCACACAAGTCCTCTCCAAAAAGCAGCACCAGGCAGCTAAAAGGCAAGTGTTAGGCAAGGCGACATACAACACCCGTGCAAAGGGTCCAATTCCTCATTCCTCATGAATATCCCTTTTTGGAATATACGAGTATTGTCCAAGAAGCAATAACAGGCAGTGAAAAAGCGAGTGCTAGGAAACGCTCCTTCAGAATGCTCGTTTCCGACAGAACTGCACTTGGACTTCTTTCGTGATAGAGTTGGTTTGCCTAACTACAGGTTTCATTAGGTCTATGTAGTCTGCTTTAGCTTCTTTTTTTTTTTTGTCTTCTGAGGGTTTTGACCTAGTCCCCCCTCTTCTTGTATATATATTTTTCCCTTTTTTTAATAAAATTTTAGAGTTTGGTGGCATAGGATGGAGGTTTCCCGGTGTGCCAACCTAGTTGAATTGTTGGTGTTTCCTCTTGATGTTTGTCCTCTCTCCTTGTCTAGCAAAAAAAAATTTTAAAATATTATAGTTATTATTATTAAATTGAATTTTGAGTTTTAAAACAATA
>Ga0315913_1010688_pt1 | contig 10512 bp, 8 predicted proteins | sample MpolsnodulesMG_FD_207736 | JGI IMG/M metagenome (GOLD analysis project Ga0315913, IMG submission 207736) | Medicago polymorpha root nodule microbial communities from Los Angeles, California, United States - small nodules | ecosystem: Host-associated > Plants > Roots > Nodule | place: USA... | reverse complement strand
AATATTATGAATCCGATTGTATGTGATTTGTGTTTTAAGATATATAATAAAAAAAAATAAGGGGTAAGATAATCAAACAAGAGAGTTATCCTGGTTCACCAAATATGAGCTAGTCCAATCCCCACACTTCGTCTAAGATTATCCACTATAGTTTTCGGCTACCAGAATGTACTAAGCAATACAATTCTTCTTGATCATTTTTGTTTTAAGACATATAATGAAAGATTTCCTTAAAAAATAAGGGGTAAGATAATCAAACAATAGAGTTATCCTGGTCTACTAAATATGTGCTAGTCCAATCCCCACACTTTGTGTAAGATTATCCACTATAGTTTTCAGCTACCATAATATACTGAGCAACACTATTCTTCTTGATCACACTAGATCAGTTTCCAATAATGATTCTGATAAGTAATCATGTCCACCCTATCTCCATGAGAGGGACTTATTTCACTATAATCTAAAATACTCAAAGTATCCAACCCTAATATTTCACGAACCATCAATCATTTCTAAGTCCATTACTGCCATCACTTACCCTATCACTAACCATAATAATCACACCACTTAATTGAATGATACAAAATAAATTGCTCTGATTGAAAATCAGGAATAAAAAGGCGATTAGGTCATTTGAATTCCTTTTTCTTCACCAATCAAAGGAATATAGGGGCGATTAGGTTTTCAGATTTTTAGGATAATTTTTCAATGATCACAATGAAAATTTTCATTTAATGATCACAATGAAAATTGAGAAAAAGCAATTTATTCCTGATACGAAATTTAATGATCACAATGAAAATTGAGATTGTAATATAGGGGCGATTAGGTTTTCGGATTTTTAGGATAATTTTTGCGAGTTTAGGGTTCTTATTATTTTTCCAAAAAATTGTGTTGCAGCTATGAACGAATGCATAAAAATAAAGAGTGTAGGGAAGAGAAAAAGAACACAAGAGAATTATAGTGGTTCCTCTTCTAACCTAAGAGTACTTCCACTCCCTTCACACCCCGTGAAAGATTTCCACTATGTATGGATCTTTGTTACAAGCAACCTTAACCCAAGGCCCCCTAACAATATTTCTATACATCAAGATAGCACCCCATTATCTTTTACAACAATTCCAACCAACAAATGATGAGAAACTTTTTACAAAATAAATGAAGAATAATAATGTATGGTTGATTCTTTGATCAATATCACTTTAACACAAAGGACTTAGTGCTCAATTAACTTTCTTTATGAATGTTAAAGAATGGACAATGTTTTCCAAGACAAGAGAATGAGAGTTTTAGAATGCAGGTGATATTGAAATTGACAATTGAGAGTGTGAAAGTTGTTGTTAAAATGATTATGATCTCAATTGGTTTTATAGAGGTTGAAAATGTGTTTATGAAGCAACGTTACCTTTCAAAAAGGGTCTCAAATGAATTAGAGACGTATTTGAAATAACACCTAGTCATAAAATTTAAGTTTTTGAAGGTGGTAACTGCTTACCATGGGAGGTGCAATAGTTACACCTTCCAACATTAATATTTTTAAAAAATGCAACTCCTGTAACTGGTTACATGTCAAGGTGCAACTAGTTACGCATGCCCAAAAATGTTTTTTCACGTGTTTTGGTTGCATTACTCAATATGGACTTAAAACTTTAACTTATAAAAATATTTGAAAATGTTTTCTGAGCATTCTAAGTTGCACCAAAGGTTAAGAATGATAAATCATAAGATAAGTGTCATACTTACAAAATGTATAAACATGAAGAATAATAATGTATCATTGATTCTTTGATCAATATCACTTTAACACAAAGGACTTAGTGCTCAAATAACTTTCTTTATGAATGTTAAAGAATGGACAATGTTTTCATTGAAATTGACAATTGAGAGTGTGAAAGTTGTTGTTAAAATGATTATGATCTCAATTGGTTTTATAGAGGTTGAAAATGTGTTTATGAAGCAACATTACATTTCAAAACGGGTCTCAAATGAATAGAGACGTATTTGAAATACACCTATTCATAAATTTAAGTTTTTGAAGGTGATAATTGCTTACCATGGGAGGTGCAATACTTACACCTTCCAACATTAATATTTTTCAAAAATGCAACTCCTATAACTGGTTACATGTCAAGGTGCAACTAGTTACGCATCCTCAAAAATGATTTTTCACGTGTTTTGGTTGCATTGCTCAATATGGACTTAAAACTTTAACTTATAAAAATATTTGGAAATGTTTTCTGAGCATTCTAAGTTGCATCAAAGGTTAAGAATGATAAATTATATAATAAGTGCCATACTTACAAAATGTATAAACATGAAGCCTAGGCCTTTAACATCATTATTCAATTGAATCCTTCATAAATTTTTCTTCTTTTTGCATAAAATAGTGCTATGCCATAAGAGATTTTCTTCACACACAACACCCTAACTTCCTAGATGAGTTCGTGATCATTGAATGTTTAATTCAAACATTAAATCTAGTATCACAGTAAGACAATTCAATATGTCTAAAACCATTATCTATTGAACATTGATCCTAGATCAAGTTTCAATAGCTAGAGATAATAGTCATTTGATGCTTGAATTCAATTCATAAATCCATCAACATATAAAAAGCATAACATAGAAGGATAACTGAATATTCTTGCAAAAAATAGTACTCTACGATTTTATGGTTCAAGTATATCTGAAGAAGTTCATAAACTGGCATAATCTAAAAAATATCATCAAAATTATTTCTTTTAAAAAATACTCTATCGAAAAACAATAGATCCATTAACCACAAGTTCATTCAAGCCAGGAAAATGATTTTTTTCATACTTCATTAAAACTTAAACATTTTACAAGAAATCATTTTTGTTTAAAATCAAATTTTTCTTTGAGATCTAATGTCATGAGCCATAGATCTATAATTCTAACCAATAAAATTAAAAAAAAAAAATCACCATCATAAAGGTTGTAGGCCTAATGTCCATTACCAAAAAGAAAGTAAGGAATTTTTTTTTCTTGCATTAATAATTTATGCTCATGAAACATAATATCATAGTGATCCAAAATTCAAGACAAAATAAAATTCATGAAAAAAATCATCTTCAAGTTATAAAAATTGTATTTTTCCAAAGTTGTCAAAAGTAAAACTTTTCCTGAGATTCATCCACTAGAGTGATGGATCTATCAGTTTACAAGGATTATTTTTTTTAAGTGTTGACTCCCTCACATAGGCCTATGTTCAGCCAAGAGAGATCTAAGGGAAAATAAATTTTCTCTGTCATCAACATTTACATGGTAATAGAGAGAAGAAGAAATGTAGGAGGGTTCATTCACAAACCATTGAATGATTTAGCTCTTAAATTAGTTTTTAACTTGGTCATTAACGTCTACAAGAATTTCTGTTAATCAAATGACAGTGGATATATAATCATAGCAGTTCTACGGTTAGCAGACAATTTACAAGCACAGAATAAATATTTCACAAAGATCATGTTTTGCATACTCCCTCCATCACTATATGTAAGTCCTCATTGCTTTTTCACATTTCCTAAAAAAAGTTGTCAGTGTAATTAATGTGTCTGTTTTGTGTGTTAATATTACCAAATTGTCCTTTGTTTGTATGTGTATTAAATTTGACTATTCATATTTCAAGACAAGTTAGCAGTATTAATTAGGCGTATGTTTAAGAAAAATAATAATAAATGCATCTAGTAATTTGAAAAAGGGTTTATATTTAGAGACAAAAATAAAGTCAAATAGGTGCTTAGATATAGGGACGGAACGAGTACATCATAAAAATCATATTTGGAAATAACACAACCGTCACAAATAATAAAACAAGTAGAAACTTAGGTTCACACACTTCTAGGTTTGGCGACTAAACATCTTACTTAATACTAACTAGGGCTAAACTATGGTTTGAAAAAATATAGGAAAAAAATAGATATCTCACACTTTTACTTTAGAGTATAAATATGTGGAGTGAGGACTAAGGATAAGTACATAAAAGAAGAATGAGTTGTAACTTTGTAAGGGTCCTCGTACCAAACTTTTTTAGGTAGAAAAGAGAGAATGCAAATAAATTATACACAGTTCTAAATATATTTTGATTGGGGTGCACACAATTTCACATACAAGTTAAGCTAATTTTCTAATCATAGCATAATTAACACCAGCAACAATAAAATCCTTCTATAAATTGGTTCATGCATTAGAAATGAATCCGAATAGATATGCATGCATGCGTCAATGTTTGTGAACTTTATTCCAGAAACAATAAAAAAAGGACTTATTTAAAGATTATCTATCCTTGAACATAATCGTCAGAATTAATGCGCGAGAGACCTGATTTCATCTTCACGCCAAATATCCTCAAAAACCCCAAATGGTCCTCTTACTGGATCATTCCCATTTCTGCACCTGAGGCACCTTCTTCTATTACAAAACATAAGCTTTTGTAGATTGGAGAGACTCAAATGGTTTCGCAAATCACGAACGGTGTATACTTTAACTACACCTTCTACTCGATCCCAAATAAAACTGTGGCAAATATTTACCACCTCCAATTTTTCCAAGCTATTGAGTATGTTGCATAAACCTCTTAGGTTCACCATAATGTTTCGAACACTCAAGAGCTTCAAATTTGGGGTGTATTGAACCACAAGATCTGCTTCACTTATGCCGAAGTCCCTAGTAAATTTCAGTTCATAGATGGTCATGTAGTACTTACTAATGGCAGAAAAAATGTGACTCGGCTTGACCATGGCGGTAATGGTGATGGATTCAAGGCCTTCCCATGACTTCATCGCAATATCTATCGCATTCTTGGACAATTTGCCTTGGAACGGCAATATTAATCTTTTTAGATTTGGCGTCCTACAAAATAGAAAACACACATATTAAATTACCATAAATAAAGAGTGATATATATAGTTGATTAAATCATCAAAAATAAATTCTGAGAATTATTCTGTTAGTATTAATTCCAAAAAATTAAGGAGATGAACAAAGTGAGACAGGAAAAGGAGAAATATATTGTCCTACATAACATACAAATTGTGTACAGTTGTAACTAAAAAAAAAAATACCTTTCAGCAATGAAGATTAATTCTGCATCTTGCAAGTATATGAAGAAATTGAACACTAAACAACTTGTATTGTAATTGCTCAAACGTAGAGCATACTTCAAGCATGTGATCAATTTACTTTTTGAAACTAAATCGTCCATCCAAGCTCCTGGCAGCAAGGGTATATTGAAAGCATTGGAGCTAAGTCGAGATAAGTCGAGCTTAGCCCAGAGTAAGTGGTTACAACAAATTTCATTCCATGATTTGCAAACCATGGAGGCAACTGAAAGTTCAACAACATTCAATTTCAAGAAAATTTTAATCAAGATATCATAGAACAAATCTTGAATTGAGACTCTACTAGCTGAGTTGTTTTTCTTCATTGTTAATGTTTCCTGCATGAAATATTAATTCAGACATTAATAAATATTTTACATTGAGTCCATTTTTCTCTCGTAGGATCATGACTTCAAAGAAAAGACAATAAATATGTGTTTAAAATTGGAATGTAAGCAAAACACATGCAATCCAAGAGATGATATAGTGCCACTTGAGCTATATATTAAGAACTCAGATTTTCAAACCTAAATAATAAGAACAACAATATCAATAAGTAAATCTAAATATTAATAGCTAAACCAATGTTTATTCAAGAAGTCAATAGTATCTACTGTAACAAACTATCTAGCAAAATATACTTTTTTTATAACGTTAATTGTAATTTTGTATTAATTAAGAGGAATGAATTAATTAGCACTTTCATCAATATCGTCATTTATTTGCAACACCAAGTCTGTGCTTCAAAATAAAACATTTTGCATGCAATCAACACAAATTTTGGTAGTTGCTTGCTTCTACTACTGAAACATCAAGAACAAGTTGGCATGAAATTGATATATCTTCGTTTTGTCAACTAATTATAGTTTGGACCAATAGTTCAATCTTAACCAAGTATCTAGTTTTACTTAATTTTTAAAGGGTTAAATAAGTAAATAGTCCCCCTAAATATACCAATATTTGATTTTAGTCTCCATAAAATGTTCTTTAGACTTTTGGTCCCTCTAAAATTTTTCATTTATGAAATTAGTCTCTGCTCTACATTGAGTATTACACTAGAGCAGGGACTAATTTCATAAATGAAAATTTTTAGAGGGACCAAAAACCTAAAGAATATTTAATGGAGACTAAAATCAAATATTGGTATATTTAGAGAGACTATTTACTTATTTAACCCTTTTTAAAAAGTACTCAAAATATGAATTGAGAACACTACCATCTGAACGTAATCAAATTATCCATATCCACAATGTGTCTTTGTGTAACTATGCACACTCCATTCGAAGTGGCAATAAACACGATAGGATCATACCAAAACGGTCCATATCTACAACAATGTAATTGCGCAAACATAGACAATACATTTTCGACAAACCTAAGAAGCAATAAAAAAATTATTTTATTTAAAAATAAATAAAATTAATATTTTTCTGCCAAAAGAAAAATAATACATTGATTTTCTTTGATCAAACTAACCGCAAATTCATTGGTTAAAAAATGGATGTAAATAATGAATAAGACATATACACACATCTGATCTTAACCCAACGGTCTAAGTCCACAATAGTGTAAATTTACACTATTGTGGACTTAAATCCACATTGTGTAATGGTGTGACTGCAGAAAATAATTTCTTTATGAAACCTATGAAACAATAAATATTTTTGTTTGTTCAACCTTAAGAAAAATCAAACAAAGATCACCCAGATGCAAGTTAACAATGATTTCATGCAAACATATACAACCATATATGCTAAATCTTAACCAAAATCTTGGATTTTATTTGTATAAAATGGATCTAATATCGAAGTGAAAATTATACACCAGATATTAATCGAACGATCTAGATCCATATTAAAACATATTTCAAATGGATCTAAAAAACAAGCAGAAATTATACACTGTCAGATCTGAATCAAACGATCTAGATCCATAGTGTAATGGTGTAAGTGTAGACAATAAATTTTTGATGAAACCGAAGAAACAATAAATATTTTTATTTGTTCAACCTTACGAAAAATCGGACAAAGATAACCCAGATGCAAGTTAACAATGATTCCATGCAAACATATACAACCATATATGCTAAATCTTAACCAAAATCTTGGATTTTATTTTTATAAAATGGATCTAATATCGAAGTGAAAATTATACACCAGATATTAATCGAACGATCTAGATCCATATTAAAGCATATTTCAAATGGATCTAAAAAACAAGCGGAAATTATACACTGTCAGATCTGAATCAAACGATCTAGATCCATAGTGTAATGGTGTAACTGTAGACAATAAATTTTTGATGAAACCGAAGAAACAATAAATATTTTTATTTGTTCAACCTTACGAAAAATCGGACAAAGATAACCCAGATGCGAGATAACCATGATTTCATGCAGACATATACAATTTTATATGTTAAATCTTAACCAAAACCTTTTTCATTTTAAAAAAATGGATCTAAAAAATGAAGCAGAAATTATACACTAGATCTTAATCAAACAATCTAGATCCATAATAATGGATCCAGCAAATCTTGTATTTTGTTTTTAAAAATGGATCTAAAAAACATGTGAAAATTATACACTGGCAGATCTCAATCAAACGATCTAGATCCACAGTGTAATGGTGTAACTGTAAACAATCAATTTTTGATGATTTTTTTATGAAACCTGTGAAACCATAATTTTTTTTTTCAACCTTAAGAATAACCAGACGAAGATCACCTAGATGCAAGATAATCATGATTTCAACAAGTAAAATCACATAGGAAATGGATTGATTTAAGCATACCTCGTCTCCTAAGCTCCTTACAAAGGTTTGAGTTAATAAAAAACCTACTAACGAACGTTGAAAGGACCTAGCAAGTAGCAATGTCCCTCTCTTAGATATATGGGGGGTGAATGGAGTGAGGACTGAAATCGAGACTACTTTGAAATATATAGTCAAAGACCTTGAAATGATCATTTTACCACAACAATGCAAAAAATATTTGATTTATTTTCTATCCTTAATTACTAGAATAATAAATCACACCTATTTGGAAGTAAAGTTATTTTACCTTGAACATTAAAATATTGTTTCAAATTGCTATCCATAAAAGTTAAAATGTAGTCGCATAAAAGTTAAAATGTTAAATATTTTTTATGGATTTGACTAACCTCCCAATAAGGACTATTCTTATCTTTGTTAGTAAAATAATTAAATTTAATACTATTACATCTACTACCACTACTGCTAATAATAAAAATAATAAGAATAATAATAACAATAATAATAATAATAATAATAATAATAATTATTATTATTATTATTAATATTATTGTAAAAGGGAAGGTATGTAATATCTTATTAAAGTTTAATAATAGTGGTAAGAGTCCACCTTTAAATATTTTTTAGAGGTCCATATGATCGACCTATATTTCAGATACACTATCAATAGAATAAATATTTGTTTATTTTATTTGTAAAGTTTCACTTTACTTAAAAATACATATGATTTATTTATGTAGTTAAACTTTTTAAGCTAATAGTGTATCGAAATTAAATTCAAAATATAATTTTCGCTTAATTTTACTTTTATTATCTGTATATAATTTTTTTTCTTTTTAAGAAGATTTTGGTCCGTATTAAAATTGTTTAACATATACAAGAAATTGTTTTTATAATTAAATTTTGAGTGAAGTTATCCTTTATATTTGAAAAAGATTGAAATTATCCATAATATTTAAATCTTATAATTAAGATCTTCAGTGATCTTTTTCATTCATCACTAAAACAACAAATGAAATTGCATGGTTGGTTAAATTGGGTTAGCAAAGGATACCATAATAAGGGGGGCTTGAAAAGGCTTAGAGTACCATGAAATGTGCCTCATGTGTATGAAAGTACGACCAATAGTCTATAGAGAACCAATGCATGCTACATGAATCACTCAAACAAGGATACTCACATATGAAGAAAAGAAACTAAAAAGAGAAAAATATTTGACTCAAATTCATATCGGTTATGCTATAGAAAAAATAAAAGGCGATTATGATGAGTATCTTCCGCAACATGTTCCATAGTCATTATGCTCTTAAACATTGAAAGTATGTTAGCCTCCTGCCTTGGTGGTAACAATTCTTTGAGATGAAAAGAATTTTTAAATTTTTTGAAATGGAAGGGCTATAAAATGCATGCAAATTCAACAAGCTACATTATTCCCTTGAGCCTCTTCTCCAATAGGATCTTCTTCATGCTCTCCCATTATCTTTAATTTGGACTTCTTGACCTTGGTCAACCCCAATGCCGCGTCCCAGATTTTGATGTAATTTTTTTATTTAAAAAAAAGAAAAGATTTTGATATAATTTCATTTGCAAATGCGTCGTTGCACATTGAAGGCCCGTGTCACATTTTCTTGGACTTAGAATGTCGATATAACATGATTTGAGCTTTCCTTGTCTCTCACATCCTCAAGCTCATTCATGATTTTCAATTCTATGTGCTCACAATCGGAGTGGATAAACCGATTGATAGATCATGAAGACACCACAACTGTCTGTGGAGGTTCCGGTTGATAAGTCGTGGATTAACGACATGGTCGATAAACTAGATATACAGTTCCAAGAACTAAATAAAATAACTCTCAATTTTTACTCATTATAAAACTCCCTTTATTTCATAAAATAAGTACAATTTTTAGAGCCCTAGCTCCAATTCATTACAAAACTCCCTTGTTCCAAGACTAAATAAAAAAAACGTAACACAAATTAAAATAGATGTATAACAATTAAAGTATGAAATCAATGAAGACTTGTAAAGGTTCATGCAGAAGAACTGAATTCTCTCCTGCCCTTGAGGAGGACCAAGTTTATGGATAAATCGATGCTTCATGAGTAACTAAAACGCATGGACCAATTAAAGTATGAAATCATTGAAGACTTGTAAAGGTTTACATGCTGGCTCTGAATTAAAATAAATAAAACATTCATTGTTTATTTTTAGTGCATTTTTTATATGTCATCATCCCCTAATGTGTCATTCCATTTGTAAGTGTTTTCATTGCAAGTTCGTTGAATGATGAAAGTCATTTTGGTCGCTACGATAATCTCTTAAATTATCAAAATTGTAAAATATATAGTCTTTGATTGTATACTTTTTAAACAACATAGTCTCTGACGCTAAAATAGTTTTGAAATGCTGACATTAACTCTTTTCATATAGTGACCGATATGACAATAAATAAGTATATATAAAGATTGATATAATATGTAAGTATATTGAGGGACTGACATGACAATATTAACGAAGTTAACATTTTAACATAAAAGACCATTTTGACTGACATAGCACACAATGAGAGACTATTTTAACATTTTGATACATTGATGGACTATTGTGGCTACTAGTTACACAT
>Ga0315913_1010686_pt1 | contig 10513 bp, 8 predicted proteins | sample MpolsnodulesMG_FD_207736 | JGI IMG/M metagenome (GOLD analysis project Ga0315913, IMG submission 207736) | Medicago polymorpha root nodule microbial communities from Los Angeles, California, United States - small nodules | ecosystem: Host-associated > Plants > Roots > Nodule | place: USA... | reverse complement strand
ACTTCCAATCCACTAAATTATGCGCATTTTCAAAATCCACTTTAAATAATAATAACTCTTTTTTTAAGCTACGAGCATCATCCACCACCTCATTAGCAATCAGAATCTCATCAAGAATTTGTCTTCTTTTTACAAAAGTTACTATGAATCAGAAATAACACTGCCGATAACTTCTCTTTAGTGATTAGCAAGCACCTTCAACAAAATTTTATATAAACAACCAACTAAATAAAAAGGACGAAAATCTGGCAGACGCTAAAGGCTCTCCACTTTTTGGATTGAAGTTATAAAAATAATTTTAATTCCTCTTGTTAATTTACCAGTACGATGAAACTCAAATCATCTTGCAACTCCACCTTAAATCCTTGATAAACCCAAGATTCATCCCATCTAACCATGGACTCTTGAAACTGTCATAGTTCCAGACTGCTTGTTTTACCTCTACTAGAGAAAAAGGTTTAACTAAATCCCCTTCATCTACCATATTGAGAAATTTGAAAATCATATTATCCACCCAAGGCGAGCAAACATAACTGAAAATGGTTCTCAAAATGATTGAACATGACACCTCTAACATTATCCATCCCTTCTACCTGGATACCGTTTACATTAATCGTTATAATAGCATTTGACCGTCGCCTAAAAGATATAACTAATTTGCATCTCTCTCTTTCAACCAGTTTAATCTTAATTGCTGCCATTGAATACTAGAATTTAACTGGCACAAAGAAAGTAAATTAGATGATAAAGAATGCATCTCTTCCAACTCGTCCTTTTATACCAATCAACTTGAACACGACACCTCTAACATTATCCATCCCTTCTACCTGGATACCATTTACATTAATCGTTATAATAGCATTTGACCATCGCCTAAAAGATATAATTCCATGGAATTTTTTTGAATTTGCATCTCTCTCTTTCAACCAATTTAATCTTAATTGCTGTCATTGGATACTAGAATTTAACTGGCACAAAGAAAGTAAATTAGATGATAAAGAATGCATCTCTTCTAACTCGTCATTTTATACCAATCAACTATATTTAAATAAAAAACTATATTTATTTTCTATTTATCTCTTTTCACATTCTTACTCACCTACTTTTTTCTTCTCATTTTCTCTTCACAACCAAACACATGATACATTTTTTTATGCATTTGAAAAAATAATATTTATTTAACAACAGAACAAACTCAAATATCCACAAGGACTTGGTTTGCAATTGGGGATGGGGACTTTCACATACTTCTAAGCATAGCTTAACACGTAGAAATTTGCAAATGCACACTTTTCAAATACATTTATTATCTAGATAAATTCTATGATGCGCAAGTAAAACAAATTTTGATCTTTTAAAAAAAGTAAATAAATTTGTATTATGTACAAATTACTTTTATCTCTGAATTAGTAAATCTCAATATTAAATTAAAAGAAATATTATATGATTTATTGATTTACTGGTAAAAAAGATGTTTGTGTGGTGCAATACAATTTGACTGTGTATGTTGGACAAATTGAAATCTATACAAATTCCATTGAATATAACTTTAGTTTGTCACATCGTGGAAATCTAATCTAGTAGACCTAAACCTTGGACTATTTTAATTGGGTGAAGATCCTCTCCATTTAGTGTGTCTTTTGTCCTGCTCTATAAATTAGCAAACAATCCATGCCATTTGCATCTTCCATTTTCAATCAAATGGGTATCCCTCACTTTCTTGTTATTCCATACCCAATCCCAGGTCATATAAATCCCCTCATGCAATTATGTCATGTTTTAACCAAACATGGCTGCAAGATCACTTTCCTTAATACAGAATTCAGCCACAAAAGAACCAACAACAATAATAATATTTCTATTGTTGGAAAAGACAACCTCAAAAATGAACAAAGTCAAGAAACAATAAACTTTGTCACACTCCCAGATGGTTTGGAACCTGAAGATGATAGAAGTGACCAAAAGAAAGTTCTCTTCTCAATCAAAAGAAGCATGCCTCCTTTGCTCCCTAAGCTCATAGAAGATGTTAATGCTTTGGATGCTGAAAATAAGATTTCTTGTATTATTGTTACCTTCAATATGGGATGGGCTTTGGAAGTTGGACATAGCTTAGGAATTAAAGGTGTTTTTCTTTGGACTGGCTCAGCAACTTCTTTGGCTTATTGTTATAGCATCCCTAAACTAATTGATGATGGAGTAATTGATTCAGCAGGTAATAATTAAGAGTTACTTATTGTTCTATGTTTTGTTTTTTTTGGTACTTCTTATTGTTCATGCATTGTTCTTAGTACACCACTTTTGACTATTTCCAAAAATTAAATCTGTCTGCTGCGTTGTTATAAATATGGGTAAAGTTTGGAGTGTTTCATATATACAAACTGCTTCAGCTGAAAAAAATTCAATATTAGTATTTTTTTTCTTCAAAACTTGGTTCCGGCCCAAGAGCCAGCTAATATGAGTAGTCAATCCCACCATCTATTTGTGGGGGTCCCATTTAAAGTCAAAGCATAGCTCTATATTGACTTAGGCCACTGAAATAGGCACCAGGGTGAATCAGACTTGAGACCATGAGAGGAGCACGCTCCAAAGGCCCAAGCCAATAACTAGGCCAACCCCAAATGAATTTCAATATTAATATGTTAATCATTAATTTGTTAGTATTCGCTCGAAATGAAAATCTAACCGAGACAAGACCATGTTGATTCTTAACTCTCCCACTCAACCATCAAAGCCAATTTTTTTTTTTATAAGATTCAGCAAGTCAAATGACATATTAAAATAACCAACCACGGGGTTAGGTTTAGCAAACAGGGGACTGAATGTAGGGTAGCTTATGAGGAAGTTGCTTTTGACTTTCATGCTTAGAATACCAAAGTATACCTCATCAAGATTATCTCCATTAGTAAAAAAAAACGTTGGAAAGTAATGTGTAGATATTGACAATTGATCTCGACATTTTTTCCTCAAATTTTTTCTTAGGAAGTATACCTTATTTATTTCTTGATTTGTTATGACGCACAATTGCAACTAAACAAGTATTTATTTTTTGTAAGCTCTAGCAACTCAATTACAATATTAAATTAACTAATTAATTAAAGATTATGGGTTAGGCTTACGAATGACGCTAGCCGTTACAACGTAGCGAACTAAGGTTTTGAATCAACGTAGTAAATATGATTAACTAATTATGTATAAAACAATGATTTTACTCTGATTTTATTACAGAGGGAGTTCATCATTATAGTTAGAAACATTTTTTTCTTGAGTATTATATTTCATTTAAAAGAAATTAACAAGATATTATTTGTAGAATTGTATTTCCCTCTGGGTAACGGAAAGCTGTAGTACAACTTTTTGACCTTTTGACTCAAAGTAGTACAACTAATTAACCTTTGATTTTGGTTGAAATCGGAAGTACAAATGTACAATGTGGTACTCTCACATGTACTTGGGTGTAGTACATCTAAAGCCTACACAAGTACCATGTTTGAGGCTATCTATATATTGATTTAAGACGGCATAATTCATTACATGATATACAAAATTATTCAATGCTGCAAATATATTGAGGTAGATATGTTCCACAGGGCCGACCTGAGACCACATGAAGCTATCATATGTGCTCATCTCATGTGTTCTCAGGTCGCCCCTGCTGAACTTTCTCTACCGCGTTGCACCTTTTGCTTCCAAGTGATATGTTGGCTCATGAATTTTCTATTCCACCACCATACTGCAAGTGTAAAATACCGAATGTTCTTCGTTTCTGAAGGAGTAGCTGAATCGTATGTGTTGAGACATGAAAATAGTTCTTTGCAGGAGATCTAGGATTCTGTTCCTGTTACGAATATTTTTCTCTCCCATACCGAATTAACGACTAACATTTACCTAAAAAACTCTACCTTACTCGTCTTGGATCCTAGTTAATTACTAGTAGTAAAAGTAAAAATATCAGAGTTCTAATGATTTAATTTATCTATTACAGGAATTTATACCAAAGATCAAGAAATTCAGCTCGCTCCAAATATGCCAAAGCTGGACACTAAAAACGTTCCATGGCGGACCTTTGACAAGATCGTATTCGATCATCTTGCACAAGAGATGCAAACCACGAAGTTAGGACAATGGTGGCTTTGCAACACAACTTATGATCTAGAGCATGCAACATTCTCCATCTCACCAAAGTTCCTACCAATTGGCCCATTGATGGAAAATGATAGCAACAAAAGTTCATTCTGGCAAGAAGACATGACTTCCTTAGATTGGCTAGATAAGCAACCGCCTCAATCTGTCGTATATGTTTCCTTCGGTAGTTTGGCAGTAATGGACCAAATCCAATTTAAAGAATTAGCATTAGGACTTGATCTCCTTAGCAAGCCTTTTCTTTGGATTGTTCGTCCGAGTAATGACAACAAGGTAAACTATGCATACCCCGATGAATTCCTTGGAACGAAAGGCAAGATCGTTAGTTGGGGACCGCAAAAAAAGATATTGAACCATCCTGCTATAGCTTGTTTCATTAGTCATTGTGGATGGAATTCTACTATAGAAGGTGTATATTCTGGTATACCTTTCTTGTGTTGGCCATTTGCAACTGATCAATTTATGAACAAGTCATATATTTGTGATGTTTGGAAGGTTGGATTTGAATTAGACAAGGATGAAAATGGGATAGTACTAAAGGAAGAGATAAAGAAGAAGGTGGAACAATTGCTTGAAGATCAAGATATAAAAGAAAGATCATTGAAACTAAAGGAGTTAACATTGGATAACATAGTAGAAAATGGTCAATCTTCAAAGAATCTCCAAAACTTTATCAATTGGGCGATGTAATAATGCTTTAGTACTTGTTTGTTAGCTGTAGTACATTTTATGCACATTTCATTTTGATTCTAGTTGTAACAAAATCATAAAAATATATGAATAATGTTAGAATATAAGTGAATAAAGTGTGACAATTTGTAATCGTCATAGATGGATGCTAACAGATCAGGGAATATTGCAATCGTGTGAAGATTGTGGTTCTTATTTTAAAAGGTTAATTGCATTTTTTTGTCCTATTTTTCTATATTTCTCTATATAGATATTTCTCCCATAATTTGACCCAAAGTTGATGATATGTAGGGTTGTTCGTATGAAATTGAAGGCTCGGATATCATAACAAAATAGATTCCTAATAAATAAAAATACAATTCTGCGAAAAAAGAAAGAATTATTGTGATTCTTTTAGGGGGTGGATATTGGCTATAAATTTTCAAATTGGTTATTGCAAAATAGCTTTTCAAATTGATTGATTAAATGATTATTCAAATTGGATGGTTTGATAACATTGAATTCTTGTCCAAAAAGGAGAACTAGAGTATAAATGATAAATGTATGTTGGATTGGTGGTGGTTATCCGTGTGTGTGGCGGCGCGCGGCTGAGAGATGGAGGTCGGGAGAGAACACAAAAGAGGTTGAGAAGAAGAAAGAAGCATTGTTGATGTTGGAAGAAAGAAGAAACAAAAACATGTTTTTTCCTTTGATTTAGGGGGTGGATATTGGCTATAAATTTTTGATTTCTGCTCTTCCCCAGCAAGTTTCGTTCCCACCCAGTCAAACTGAGCAAAATACCCCTGCGCTAGTTAATTAACGCAAGTGTAAAAAAATTGGATTTAGTTTTTACACATGCGTGACTTAAGTCACGCTGCATGAGTTAACTCACGCTGAAATTAACACCTGCGTGAGTTAACTTACATTGTTTTTCAAAATTTCAAAAGTTGATAATTAACTCAACTTTGGAAGAGAGGTGATCTTCATGATAATTATTAATGCAGCTTGCTTTCTGATGCCAAATACCTCTATTTTAATTCCATATCCGGTTAAAGAAGTGGTTGATTAGAGGCCATACATGCAATGCTCGTAATCAAAATAGAGCAGTGTGGAGCATCAGTTGAATTCTCAATAATTTTGTGATTTGATTTTTTGGGATAACAAGATAACCATTAAAGGCACAAAATCCAAAATAAACAGATAACCATAGATTTTCTTCCCCAACGTCAGGTTAATTATCAACTTTTGAAATTTTGAAAACCAACGTGAGTTAACTCACATAGATGTTAATTCCAGCGTGAGTTAAATCACTTAAGTCACGCATGATTAAAAATTAAGTCTGGTTATTTTTAACTTGCGTTAGTTAACTAGCGCAGGGGTATTTTGGTCAGTTTAGCTGGATGAGAGTGAAACGTGCTGGAGAAAGAGCAGAAATCTAAATTGTTTTAGGCCCGTCATTTTTTGTGGTCCAATTCGATTAAGCTATTTGCACACCCAAGAACAGACCTTACGATATGTAGTATTTTAATTTGGTATGGCATAATTTAAAATGTCAACGTGGATGCCATGTGATAATTTCTTACTTTTTCAATACTTCAATTCCTTTTAGTGTTTTTTTTTTTTTTGTTGAGAAAAACAACCTTATAGATGAACCAATAATAAACTTTGCCACACATCGAGAAGGTTTAGAATCTGAGGATGTGACAAGAAGAAGTTATTTTCTCAGTCAAAAGATACACGCCTTCGGTTCTCCCTAAGCTCATAAAAGATGTCAAGTAAATTACTCGTCTCATTTCTTAAATTGCTCTTTTTTTTAAAACTTAAATTGCTCAATTTTTTTAACTATTGTTGATCCAACGGTACTTAACTGTTTTTCGGTTTTCTAGTGGCAGTTAAGTGTCGTTGAACACTTTTAAGACCAGTTAAACCAATTCAAAAGTGGTTGAACCGCTCTAAAAAGTGTCTAACGGCATTTAACTGTCGTTGAAAAGTCGAACAACGGTTAACTTCCATTGGGGTATGTTTTTGAACAATTTGAAAAGTGAGAAGAGCAATATTCACATTTTTGTAAAAAAAGAGTTATATTCAGATGTTAATGCTTTGGATGTTGAGAAAAAGTTCTCACATATTGTTGTTGCGTTAAATAGAAAATTATTCATCTCACTTCTCAAATTGCTCTTTTCTTCAACTATTGTTGGCTTAGCGGCGGTCAATTGTTGTTCATCTTCCCAACAACAATTAGCTACAATTTGGCACTTTTAAAATTGGACAAACTAACTCAAAAAGTGATTAATCCGCTCTAAAAATTGTCTAACAACAATTAACTGCCGCTGAAAAATTGAACGATAGTTAAATGCCGGTTATGTATGTCTTTTTAGGAATTTTAGAAGTGAGATGAGCAATTTTCCCTTCAAGTATGGGACGGGCTTTGGAGGTTGGACTCAAATTGAGAATTAAAGGGAGTTATATATTTCATACCCTTACAATCATCTCCCCACCCCTATAGACAATAAAAAAAAATCAATATATGAAGCCTGGAAACGTAATACGGATGCCAGTACTATACAATAGGAATATGCGAATTTTTTAAAATTTAGGATAGCATAAGACTAAGATATGATAAATAATTTTTATAATAATACTTATATGTATGTAAAAAAATACTTGAAAAAAATATGCATTGATTTTTTTTAGGGAAAAATAAACATGTGTTGATTATTCAGTAATATACAATTGTAAATATCGAAATTTACGAAAAATAATACTTACGTTCAAAATAGAAAATATATAGTTTTCGTATAAATCATATTATATTTTCACTCGTATATGTTAGAATAACATCAAAACCATCATTAAATTAAATAACAAAAAATAAATTATGTCTATTGTTGACCGATTGAGTCTCCCATCTCTCTCATTACCTTCATCCACAAAAAACGTAATTTTTAAGTGTGGTTTACTGAGACACAGTTATCCTGATTCACATCTTAAATTTACATCTTCATTGAATTCTCATAATACCGTCTCACTCTCACTTACTCTTCATCTTTTTCAGGGTATGTATGTGTGATGTAACATATAAGTATTTGTGGAGTATCCTATAAGTGTCCGGTAAAATATTTTTTAAAATTTTAAAAATATTAATTATGATACTTTTTGGATATTGATAAGTAAATTATAAAAATAAATCCTAATTTATTGTAAACACATAATATTTATAGTTTAGGTTTGATAAGCTGCTTTTAGCTATTGCCCTTCAACGACAAAGGAGAAAATCCCAGAATTGGCAATATTCATAAAGTTGTTTACTTCGCTAAACGAACAGGAACTATGATTAGTTAAGCTTCGCTTGAAAAATAGGAAGCCAACCTAGAAAATCAAAGAATCATGTCAGCTTCGCTACGCGAGCAGGAGGCTCGTTTAGCGAAAATCAAGCGGTTTAAAAGAACAATTCTGAACAAATTGACAAAGCAAAGCCACTTTTCTCATGTGATGGATGATACAACCTTTTTATGAATATGATAACTTATTCAAATAGCTATAAAGTGAGCTAAAACAATCAATTAGGCGGATAAAGAAACCCACGAATGAATCAATGAATTCTATTGGTTGAATGGTTGTAAAAAAAACTATAAATACGAAGTTGGATTCATCGTAGTGGTAGCACATTTTGGAAGCGCAAAAATTAACCAAAATTTCCGTTCTTTGCAAAAGAGCTCCATAATAAGAAAGCAAATGTTTTTTGGTGGGAGAGAAGGTGAAGTAGGTTGCGGGAGCGGCTTCTAATGAGATACTTAATCTGGCTTGTTATATATGAATTTTATTTCTTTATAATATTTGCTTTAAATTCCTTCTTAATGCTTTTGTCGATGAGAAAATGCATGATGTTTGAATTTTGATACTGAGATCGAAAAGACTGCGAGGAAAAACAAAATGCCAAACAAAGAAAAAGGAAGAAACGAGCCCTTCAATAATCGACCAACAAAAATCATGGCCAGCAACAAGACTAGTCTAAATGTGAGGAAATTTTCAATTTTATTAAATGCACACGAGACCGACAATTACTTGTTTTAACTCAGTCGCTTTATGTTGAATCTAGTGACTTATTTGAAATGCATTAAAGCATAGGAAGGATCGAGACAAATATTTTAAATTGAGCACATCCATTTGACCAAGAAAAGCTTACCTTGTGAGATAACGAGTATTAGATAACATCTCTGAGCCAAATGGACACAATCTGCATCATTTTTGAACTATCATATTTGCTAGGCGAGCCTAGTACGCCTAACGAACATACCTAGTTTTCCAAATTCAGTTTAGAATTGATCAATAAGCAAATTATGATTTTCTTGAATGATAAAACCATAAACCTTCAATTTTTTTACTAAAATAATGTCTCTTATTCTAGAATAGGTGAGCATTCAATTCAGACATATGATTTTATTCAAGTTTCCCCAACCCAAACCTTTGTTTGCCCTAAAGAAAAAATATTTCAAAATTAAATTACTTGCAAAATAAGTGGACAAGTGCTAATACTTGGCACTTATAACGTGTCTCAACTTAGAACTTTGTTTTTCCTCAAACAAAAGTCTTCAAAAAAGTTAAGTTTTACATGTCTGAAAATTAATGCAACAATGTTTTCACAAGGTTTTTAGTAAATCATACAATTTGATTTAAACTTCTGAATATGCATTATTCAATCAGATTGTGTATGTAAGGTTACTTTTACAACTCTCCTAAATGCATGGGATATTTCATAAGGTTCTAAGTCAATAACATGACAAAGTTTGAATCACACATGACACACTTCTTATGAGTAAAAGAGGAATTTAAATTAACATATGAAGTGGAACTCACATTTCACAATTAAGTTAATATTATGATCAAGTTAGGCATACATCCAAACATACCAATTTGAAAGCATTAAAGTGGAGATCATTAAAGTCTTTTAGAGTTGTAATGAGGTCTAGTTACAAAAGAATTATCATTTATTCGGGCATTGATTCAAAATGGCCTCAGTATAGGGCATCATTCACAACATTTACATTTATACATAAGAATTTGTGATAAGTGTCAAAGACACAAAGGTATCTGCGACGCTCTGACCTTAGAACTCTGCATACTCACCACCTCGTGGCCTTTTTCAAGGTGGAGGATAGATATCCTGGGACCATTCTGTCGTACTCCAAATTTTGACCAGTTAAAAATTTTTATTTGTATTTTAAAGCCTTTATCCGTATTTTAAACAGTCAGAATCTTTGTTTTGTTTGTAGATAAGTTACACGTTCTTTTATTCGTTTTTGAAGTTTTTAAACGTTTTATTAGTACCATAGATAATTAAAATATTTTATTCGCTTTGTAGGCAATTAAATCCTTTTTTGTTCGCTTTTAGATAATTAAAACATCTATGTTCGTATTTTAGTTTTTTTTTCGTTAAAAGGTTTTGTATTCGTATTTCAAAAACCGAGTGGTTTTATCGTCTCAGAGAAAAATTCGGCAGAGAGGTACTTTAAAATACCTCATTTTTGACTCCGAGTCGGACCCTCTTCTCTCTTTATTTTTATTTCTAGTTTTTTAATTTACTTTTATCTTTTAAAATTCCATCTTTTATTAATTCTCTTTTATTTTCAATTTTAATTTTAGTTTTAATTTTTATTTTTAATTAGTCATTTTTCTTCTTTTACTTTAATCACTTTTATTTTAG
>Ga0315913_1010685_pt1 | contig 10513 bp, 4 predicted proteins | sample MpolsnodulesMG_FD_207736 | JGI IMG/M metagenome (GOLD analysis project Ga0315913, IMG submission 207736) | Medicago polymorpha root nodule microbial communities from Los Angeles, California, United States - small nodules | ecosystem: Host-associated > Plants > Roots > Nodule | place: USA... | reverse complement strand
TCTTCATCCTTTATTATTCCTTTACGCTCTCATCTTCTACAAATCTCCATCGTACGTGTCTCGTTCTGCACTCCACCAAGGTGTCCCAATATTTTGTGAATCCTTTTGCAGCTCTACTGTTTTATAACTAATTACGAATTTATCATTTTATATTAGTTCCTGAAATGAAGTCATAATTTGTATGGGCTCATTCTGTAATTTCTATGTTGGTGCTATTCATGAACCACACACTGTACTGGTTTTATTTTGCTTATGGTTACTTGTATTGATTTTGAAGACACACATATGAATGAAGGTACTCATTAAAAGAAGTAAGGAACTATATATGTTGGTGTTATTCATGAACGATGCCAAAATAAGCATATATGGATTAAATTGAGTTGAGAATTCAACCTATTGATGTTTTTTAAATAAAGGGTAAAATTGGCGTAAAAGTTATAACTCATTCCGTTCCGTCCATTTTTCAAACATTGAAATGGAAAATTAGTTTCATTCCGTCGTAAAATATTGAAATGGAAAATTAGTTCCATTCCATCGTAAAATATTTAAACAATGGAATGTAATCTTTGTTTTGCTTTAATCTACTCCGTTAGTTTTAAGTTATCCAAACAAAACCTTATTGCTTGCATTAATTGTCATACGAGTATTCATTAGTCTCAGTGGTGGAGTTACATGAGAGCTTAGAAGTGGATGTAAAAATTCAAATACTCCTTTTGTTCATCACATAAGCCCCTCCGTAAATTTCATGAATATAAAAAACTGGTAGTTGTATAAATAAATTTGTAAAAAATATATGTTAATTTTGACATAATTATAGTTTACATTTCTCAAACAATGCGGAGGAAAACATAAAAAGAATGAGGGAAAAAAATTAAAAATCTCTAAGAAAGCAATATCATAAACAAGCGAAAAAATTTTTTTTTGTCAAATAGTCTAGTGGCAGTCACACACATTATGTGGGGAGAAATGTGAAATTCAGGGTTCGAACTCCTCCTTGCACATAACGTTCATGGTAGATAATCCAATCAAATCAAATAAATTCAAACCAAACTTAGTGATAGCATTGCAACCACGAGAATACTTAATGACTTTGCTAAATGCATTTGAACATTTGGCAACACAGTTGAGTTGAGATGAGTAATTCAAAGACTAGGTAACAGATAAGCAAAACAGCAACTATACAAATGAAGAGTCCTAATTAGTAATTAGCACTTGTTATCAAAAAAGTTAGATAGGCAGCTTTATTTGTGAAAATTCCGGTTAAAAGAAAAAGAGTATCATAGTCTTTAACAAAAATAAGTTACATAATATAAATTATGTTGATTGATAAAAGTAAAACCTTTTTCCATCGAAAACGTGTGGAAGCAAATCTCCCCCTTAGTTATGGGCATTCCTCACGGAAATAGGGTCCCATCCATGCATGCGCCTATTATTCTACTTTTATTATCATGTCATGGAAAGGAGGGATATTCTGCTAGCAACACAACTCTATCAAATTGAGTATGAACGTGCACTTTATCAAAATTAAATAAAACGAGTATTACAAAAGTGCATGTATATTCAATTCAATTCTTTAGTAATAATTTGTCACCTTAACTATATCTAATATATCATGTTAAAATTTCCATTTCTATATTGAAACAATTAATCATTTTCTTAATAATCGTAAATAAACCATAAACGTTAATATTATAAGACGGAGGGAGTAGTGATTATTAAGAATGAATAAACAATTATAAATGAATAATGTTTACATATGAAACTCATTTAAATACTCAAATATGGAGTTCTCCATTGTGGATGTTGCGAATGAATTCAACCTTTTGCAATTATAATTATGTATGTTAAGTGAGAACCCAATAAAATTAAATTGGTTTATATTAGAAAAAAAGAAAATACTAAAGAGTGTCCTAATGAACTTGGTTAAAGGAACAAAAATATAAATATTGTGTTGCAAAGTGGTGAATTCAATTTTTTTTAAGTATAAGTTTCCAATTCAACACTATTATTTTTATTTTCTTTACATGTATCCAAAAAACATTTATCCTTAAGATACTTGTTAACATGACTATTAGAAATAACCAGCATGATGTAACGAGAGTCATTAACATAACTCCCTCTATTAGAAAAAGAATTTGAATGATGTCTAGAGTTGTCCCTAATGCCGACTTGATGATTAGTCTTATAATAGGTTTAGTGGACGTAACTCGTGGAGATATCTTAGGATGTCTAATGTATGAAAGGGGGATTAGCGTTAAAAAAACATGACATGAGGCCGACTCAATCAGATGATGACCATACTCACAATGACTTACCAACCAACCACTGACTTACTACTTTACAAAAGCCATTTCCTATTTGAATTTCAAGTGAGGTTGGCAGTGGCAGCAGACCAACTTACCCATCCATCTGAACTCATAATAAATATGTATAGACTCAACTTTCTTTCTTCCTTTGTTGTGTAAGTAATTCAAAAAATATGCCTTTCTCCAATTGTCAAAATTTAATGTGTCCTCCTATTATTTGCAGGGTCGTTGGCAAATTAAATTAAATGCGTTACCACCAAATTTAAGACTCTGCATTTCTCTGTCTCCCTCCTCCCACATATTAAATTTTAAGAATCTCACACTTATTCAAACAAAACATATATGCCCTCTTCTTCACCACTCTTGTTACACTTTTCATCGTTCTTTCTGAGTACTAAATGTTCTTTTGGCCACATTATTTAAGCTATTCTAGTGACATATTATTGATGTCTCACATTGATTAACAAAGGTTTGTTATTGTTTCTTCAGAAAAAAGTGGAGGACAGGAGAAAGAAGCTTTGTTTTTTTATAGTTGAGAATTACAGCTAGTTGAGATGAGATATTGGTGCGGTTCAATCAGAAGGCAGTGCCTTGATAATTCAACAAAGCTCCGTGTTATTTGATTGAGCCGTGCCAATATCACGTGTTAATCGGGCACAGCTTCTTTCTACTCTTTAACAATCTGCAGCATTGCGAAGGTTTTTTTTTTTCTTCCCTTAAGTGAGTTCTATAATTTAATAGTTATATATGAATGTGATTGATTACCATTTATTTGTTTATTTTCTTCTGCAGATTTTATCTTCATCCAGCAAGCTAGCTAGCCATCTTACTAGTCTTTTTCTCTTGTGACATGATGATAAAAAAATTCTCTAGGTGTGGGATCACACAACAAATGAATTGGTATGGTAGGTAGGAAATTAATTCATTAATTTGTTGTACCTTTTCTTTTTCTCCCTTTTTGAAGGTGGTAGGGACTTAATTCATTTGAGGACGGATCAAGAGGCAACATGTAAGTTTTTCTTTATGTTTACTTTGCTTCTATTTAAAGGTTCTTAGCTCAAAATATCCCTTATTTTTCTTCTTCTTGCTTTTATGTTTAAAACTTTGAAGCACTTTCCAGACAAATGTATATGCATTAATTAATTTTAGAAGTATTTCCAACTAGAAAAGGTGTAGACAGTGATTTGATTCTCCAAGACAACATACCAATTGTTGCAAAAAAAAACATGCTTGAATAAACTTCTGATTGCTACTATTTTTTCATGTTATGTTACCTATAGGCTATAGCTAGCTTTAATGACCCTTCAACAAAAACTAAAAATCTACAATGACCGCCTCAAAAAAAAAAATACAATGATATTCCTATTAATTTATGGTTTATTCCCGACACTGTGACATCATTGTAGTTTTTTTTAAAGGGTCATTACAATTAAGATGGTTATAATTTTGTAAGCTTTAATGAATTAGTTTATATTGGGTAAATTACATTGACCTCCCTTAAGGTTTACTAATATAACACAAACACCCCTTCTAATTTTCTTATCTCACTTACATCCCCTCTTTCTAACGGGGTTAAGCTTCAGTTACAGACTATGGCTTTCCATGATTCACCAACCAGCGCAAGCTTACAACCAGTGGCTCCCAATTCATTTTCTGTTAATTCATCAGTTTCATTGACCCACCGCATCAGCTCATCATCAAGTTTGCTAGGGAATGAAGACAAACGAGAGGCTTGAAGTAGAGCAACAAGGCAAACTAGGGAATGGTAGCCAAAAGGATCAATTCAAGAATCAATTGAAGTAGTACCCCCAAAGAACAATAATCCCAATTTCTGCGTCCTTAAAACTGCACCCAAACTCCTTTATGTTAGTCTATTTTATGATAACTTAAAAAAGTTAATGTATGTTTTAAAATAAAAGGGGATGTCAGTGTCATTTTGATAGACTTCAGGAGAAGTGAGTGTAATTATTCCGTTTTTATTATATTTTCAATTAACAAATTTTAATTGCAATTTTGTATAAAAAGTTGGTATTTATATATTCCTATCCGTCATATAATACATTAATGTTTATATTGTAATCAAGACAACTAAGATGGTTATAACTTGTGTATTGGCGTTGTATCCTCCTGCCTTCACTTTTGATACTTGGGGACCTCTACGATAATTTTGGTTTTGTAATTCTTTTCTTCTTCTTCTAATAACAAATTAGGTAGCGCTTACAAAAGATTTACTTTACCTCCTTGTCTAAAACATTTCAATTGGACTAAAATGAATATATTTAATATAATATAAATGTCTCTGGAGTTTTATGTGATAATGAAGTATCACTTAAGTTAAAATTAAAATTATATATGACACCAGTCAGACTGACAATGTTGTATGGTACAAAGTGTTGGACGGTTACGAACCAACACGAGAATCAAGTAAGCGTAGCGGAGATGAGGATGTTGTGCTTGATGAGTGGTAAGACTATATGTTGTGTTTGATGAGTGGTAAGACTATATGTTGTGTTTGATGAGTGGTAAGACTATACAAGATATGATTAGTAGAGGAGAAACTATTAGGAAAGATTTAGTGGTTAATGAATTGAATCCAAATATTGTTTAATATAACATTATAGCGGAATTTGATCCACGTACTCGACCCAACTTAGTGGGATAAAACTCGCAATTCAAATAAAAATAAACTTAATGCATGTGATAGCATTGTAACCAAAAACTTCAATGAATTTTAAAATTAAATTCACTCCTAAAAAAGTATATTGATAAAAAAATATTAAAAAATTATATTTATCTTTCATAGTGAATGCAAATTAAAACAGACAAACTGAGTCAGAAAAGCTTACATTTGAAAAAAAAAATACAAATAAAAATAATAACAATATGCATCATATATTTATGTTACTTTATTTATGTTGACATTGCAGGGATGTATTTGAGATGATTGATCTTGCTATCATGAAATTCATTATTGCTCAACTGAAGTGCAATTTACCAACACAATGACTAAAACACTTTCTAAATCAAGATAGCTAAAACTTCAATGTCCAAGACAAATCTCACAAAGGAGTGTTAGAGAGCTCTGAGAGTTTGCCTTTGAATTTTTGAAATTTGAATTTGAATGTCTCAGAGTTGTAGCATTTTCTGCTTCTCATTTTTCTATTTTAGTTGACCAATATGGCAATATAACAATCCCAGTAAAATATTAGTAGTTGATATTTTTCGGTAAATTTCATATTGTTTATAAGCCTGTAAATTTGCATTATCATTTATGAAATAAACAGTTTTCCAAACTTTCTGTTTATTGGCTCTGCCAACTCTGATAATTAACACAATCATGAGAAACAACTAAAATTATATTAAAGTTCTAAAGAAAAGACAAATAAGTTGGACATAAATTATCAAAAAAGAAGTTGGACGTAATGAAAACTGATTATTGCAAAATGTTAACGTTGCAGAGAACTGGAATAGAAAGCGCTCCGGCCACTTAACAAAAGAATGGGTTGGTTGCTACTCTAATCTTCTACTTGTTCATTATCTTCGGCGGGGTTACCTCATTTCTTCAGTTTGGAAAAAGAAGGGCTCTCAAGCAGCAAGTGTCCTACTACTTTCATATGTTAATCTTTCAAGATGAGTTGCGACATATCAGAAAGTTGCGGTCCACAATGCATTTTTAGCCTCTCCACAACGCTGGTGAACATACTTCATCCTCTCAACAGGCTTGCAAATCCCGCTGCATCTCCAATCAAATGAAGCAACACATATATCACCTGCCAGCGCCTTCCACTCACAATCTGCACAAGAGTAACATATATATTTTATGATGTCTGCTAGAACTCTCGAAAATGTGACTCTATGCAAAGTTTTTCATTAGTTGTTCAGTTTTGATGTTTCTGAATAGGTACTAAATCAATGGTGTCACATTGTTTTTCTTTTAATATATTGTGATGAGAATCAAAAGAACATACCAGGGGGTGTACCACAGCACATTCTCTTATCATCAACATGTTCCACATCTAAGCCTATGAACCATGATCCCAATGAAACATCTTCATTCGCATATTTATGCAGCACATCCCTGACATTATAAAATCAAACTGTTGATAATTTATCAAAGAATTAAATACTGTGTGCCAAATTACTCAGAAAATCATTCAATTAATAATGAGTAAAGAAAGCCGCACAAAGTCCACAAAATTATTAGTAATCGTTTCTACGCAAAATATCAATTTCAATAATATCTCAATTTCTATGCAACGAAAACAAAACTTACTGATTTATTGATATATAAGTTGCCAAATCTTGTGAAATGGCATATAATTGTCCGGTAGCATGACGAAAGTACTTGTTTCCAACCTCACCAAACTTCCAGTATTCTGGTTCATGGTATTTCACTCCCCTGTGGCAAGACAATTACACTAAGAAATGGCTTTAAACATACTGAAAAAAACACAACTCAAATTTTCTTACTTCTGAGAAAGGACAGGACCAGACTTCATGCACCCAACATACACCCGAGGTTTCAGACGGTGCATAGACAAAGTCGATCCAAGTGTTGCTGAGATTTAGAAAAGAAACAACACAATGAGTTAATGATGGATGTTCATATTGATCAACAGTTATGGTTGCTTTGTGACAATGCCATACCACAGAATCTACACAAACTTACAGTGGTTGAATAGTGACATCTATTATGAATTTTCTAAATAAGGTAGTCGAATAAACCTATACCAAATAAGAATTTAATGGATTGTATGTCTTTCATTCTTCTATCGATTCACACTTAATAATGGCCATGCAAGTAAGTAAATGGTTACCTATCATATTTAGAATTAGAAGTGTCAATCATTCAGTTATCATTTGTAACAAATTTAATTTTTTACATAACGTTTGTAATAAATTTAACTAATTTATTTGTTCTTTTATAAAACAATGTAAAGTTATTTTCCTGCATACATATAAGCAGCAAGTAACAATTGCTAATTATCAAACAAAACTAACTGTAAACACAGAAGAATTTTTCAATGTACCTAAATTCACATGAACATCATCATCAACTTTGACATAAAATTCTGCATCCCACAAGGCAACAGCAGTTGAAAAGTAGGTTTTTGTCTTAGCTGATAGTTCCAGGTATCCTTCGACATGGTTCTGTTCAAACATTGATGTATTATTTTCATATAAGAAAAGAGTACAAAATACACAGGACATAGAGTAATATATTTAAATGAAAAATAACAGGAGAGAAAGATCACCAGCCTCAAAAAGTCAGCATGAAGCTTTTCCTCTGCTTCAATAGCTTTGTCGAGAATTCCACCTGATGTAGAACTATAGACAAAAAGGAGAACTAAATATGGGTAATCAATTACTTCTAACTACTTCTAACACCACAAAAAAATATGAATTTAACCAACCAGTAGGAATTCATCATGGATGTTAGCGGCCCCAAGGTTTTCATGACTTTATGTTATCAACCTTGGCAATAATTATATAAAGATCATCTAAATAAAAAGAATAGATATACAAACCAACTTCGCATCAAAATGGGAGAATATCGGCTATCAATTATCAGTTTGAAATAACTTGATGGTAAGGCCACAAACAAAGTTTCGATGAGCAAATCATATGAGAACTTAACTGCAACAGAATAATCATAAATATGTAATTATGCTAAAAAAGACGGTGAATATCAAGGGACATTGAATCTGACCTGTGACCTATAACGAAACGTATGATTATGCCCTTTTCTTCCTCCAGCTTCTTTCTATCCTCAGCTGATGGATTGTTTATTTCAAACCATGGGTCAAATGCATAAGGTACATAGAATCAAAAAGTGAAGAGAAAAAACTAGGAACGCTGAAATATCATTGAACCACCTTGTGGCATCCAAGTTCCTCGAACAGAATCTCTTCGCTTCCTGCTACTAAAAGCTGTATTGATCCCTATAACAATGAAACATTTTGTCCTTGGAGTTGACTCAACTCTCTTTGGTTCTCCTGATACAGAACTATTGACCATAAATACAGGCATGAGCTATCAAAGCAAATTTAAGATTCAGCTCCAATGAAGACAGTCTTACTCGAATTCCTGCAGTTTATGTATAATAATGGTTTTAGAATTAAAGTTATTTGATACGAATAGAAATAGATTCAGTGCAAACAGCCATTGGTTTGGCTTACTTGATAACATTCTGGGTATTTGAAACTTCAACTTTACTGTAATTGGAGCTAGGTTTTACAATCTTTGGAGCAATGGAAGAAACATAGAGAAAAAAATGTCATGAACACATTTGTAAATAACAAAAGATGCAGTTAATAGTTACATGCCTGACAGCCTAAGAAAATGTATTAGATAAAATAAACACGCTTGACTTGCGCTAACATTGAATCTTTTGAAATAGTTGGTCTTTCACCATTAAAGCCTTGTCAACCAAACATAAGTTGAACACTTCCTTGCATGGTTTTTCATATTTTGATTCAGTAAACTTAAGAAGTCAAGGGTACATACACAGAGCACACACAAGGGAGCTTAATAGAGATGAAAATACTCCTTGGCTTGCATTTGGCAGTTTAATTATCATGGAAAATAAATTTTGTCAGGGAGTCCGGGAGAAACAATGGTTCAATGCTTCAAGACCACAAGAGAGGGAGACGCCACATCTCCACCTAAAACCTTAAGGCATTAGGTATATGGATCACCTTTTTTATATATCCAACAATTTACCCATTCATAGGCGATAATTTACATTCTAGTTAAATACAATACCTGAATACGAGTAGATTTTACACTAGTAGTCGTGTGTGTGTGTGTCAGTAGGTGTGATAAACTAATAAAAAAGAACAAAATAAGTGTAGAACTATACATCAAATATATTCCTGTTTTCATACACCTCAATTGAACAGAACTTTTAAGATTGTTGTGAATTCTAGGAGGAGCTAAATAAGAGTCTATCATGGGATGGGAGAGAAATGCATAGCAAAAATATGACATGAGTTGAAATCTGACTAATACACTTACTAGATTAAGATTACAACCGTCTGAGTTTAATTTTATTGGTTCGATCTCTCTAGAGGTCCTTGAAATTTCTTTATATTCAGACATCGACCACATCCTGATTCAGAATTTAAGGTTAGCATTACTCATGTTATAAATTTTAGCTCCTTTGAGATATCAATGTAATAGCTGTGGAAGAAATCGGGGGGAAACTAGCTTCGTTTTCAGATTATAATAGCAGATAATATATAATCAACACTTGATATAGAAACCTTGTGTTACAAGTGAATATTTTTCTCAAACTTGCAGGACCAAAATCAAGGTAAGATGAACAAAAGGTCGTGATATATGAAAAAAAAGCTTTCGTTCAATTAAGCTCATAATGTATTTATTCACTTGAAAACTTCATGATTAATATCCACATTTTTACTCAACAATTTGGAGGGGAGAGAAAATCATCGTGTCCTCGCTCATTTTAAACAAACAATTCTAATATGATTATCTAAATAGTATACAATAAAGTGATAGACAAACAGTAAAAAGAGGGGTGGTATGAGTTCAATGCACAAGCAATATAGTTCATGGTAATGCAGTTCAAAACCAATGAAACTTAATTCATATTTAAACGGCCTCCACCTAGGTTCAAAATAATAATATTAAAAAAATTAAGCTAAATATTTTTTTCTGAAACACCGGAATTGTTGAGAGGACCAATCCCACCCTCCACTAGAGGGGGGCCAGTTGAAGTCGGAGCACATTCCTGTAAGGACGCACCAACACCGGAATTGTTATCACCTGGAAGATTGAACCTGAGACCTAGAGAGGAGCACACTACTAAGTCTCAAGTCTTACACCAGCAGCAGGCCGGTCCAGGGCAAAAGAACTATGCTAAATCAATAATATAATAATTCAATGTGGCAGAACAATTAGCTTTCAATCTCTACAATATCCTTTAAAATCAGTTAGGTTCAAACCCAGGCAAAAGCTAGGGTGTGCGACTAAAGTATGTCTCGCACGGTACGCAAGTTTTGATCAACTGTTGGATAAATTGCTTATCATGCACCTCCAAATATCCAATTCTGTTCTTTGACTTTCTCTTTCCTCTCTCACATTCTATGATCATCCGCAAACATGCAACCAAATCAAGGCTAAAAAAAACAATTAATCTTCCAAATCCAAGATTCATCCAATAATTGAAACATTTTAAGCCCCAA
>Ga0315913_1010684_pt1 | contig 10515 bp, 5 predicted proteins | sample MpolsnodulesMG_FD_207736 | JGI IMG/M metagenome (GOLD analysis project Ga0315913, IMG submission 207736) | Medicago polymorpha root nodule microbial communities from Los Angeles, California, United States - small nodules | ecosystem: Host-associated > Plants > Roots > Nodule | place: USA... | reverse complement strand
GATTCGGCCGAAATTCTTAGTGAGATAATCACAATGTTGCCACTATATTTGCACCTGTGAATTATTAAGGTAATCATATTTTGAAAGGTGAGGTCGATACTCGTTTAGAGAGGACCAATTTTGAAGGCAGGAAAAAAATATGGTTACACCTTTGACAGATTATAGTTATATTGTTGATTTTTCTGGTTATATGTAATTTATCTATGGATAAAAACTCAATTCGACCCAAATTCTCTGTAAGGTAATCACAAAGTTGCCTGAATATTTGCACCTTTGAATTTTCTATAGCATCATGTATAGATGTCGCAAATGGAATAGAGAATAGCTTGTAATAATAAAACAAAAAAACTAACAAACATACACACATTTACATAATTCCAACAATGATCCAAAAAAGTAGTACAATATAAAAAGTTACCAACATACACACATTTAGATAAATCCAACATTGTGGTCACACAAACAAGAATGGAGTCATAGAGTAATATTTTACATAAGTGGAAAAGTTTTAACAAACATAACTTAAGTGATACATTTGAAAAAGTTATTCCTCATCAGAATTTGATAAATACTCATCTGTGGATAAGATGACCTCTTCCTCAACAGCGGAGAGACACTTTCTATTTGCATATAGAAAGCGTTTGCACACTGCGAGCATCCCATATCGTACCCTCCTTATAGCCTTAATATTGTTCTCCAATCTTATGCGAAGTAAGGCTTTCTCCATAATGTCGAACTGAGGAGGGTCATGTTGCCACATCTGAATAGCAAGCAAATCAGGAATTGGTGCCTCTAACTCGTTTAGATCGGCCTGAAGATTAGTAGACTCTTTTGATCGAAGTCTCCCTTCCTTTCTAATTGCTTTCTTTGCTAAAATTTGGTTATTTTGACTCTCGTAGCACCATTCTAGATCACGAAGAAGGTATCTATAGTCTCTCATTGTGGTAAGATGAATAAACAACTAACATAGAGCATTAAAAAGATATTGGTGAAGCATGAGATCACATGAGATTATAATGTGGACAAATATGGTGGCAAAGTCACTCATGCTCAGGCAAAAGGTGGATCTAGACATTTGATACATGTGGACTGAAAATAATTCATCAATGTATCAAAATTTTAAATTGTGTCTGATTGTATACTTCGTTAGTCAAAATAGTCTCTAACATTAAAATACTTTATTAATATTGTCATATTAGCCCTTCAATATATTTACTTATTGTCACTTCAAGCAATATTATGACTAACAAAGTACAAAAGCAGGGACTATTTTAGAATTTTAATACATTGAGGGACTATTATGACTATTTGTTACACATTCAAAGACCAAAATGGCTATTAATATTGTCACTCATGTTCATTATTCAATGTTTATAGGTACTGTGATATATTCTTTACTATCCTTTTACAGATAGATAGCATGTGAACAAACAGTGGCAAAGATGCAAAATATACATCAAAGTAAAAGAGGCCCTCCCTTGATAATACAATAGCAGTGCTTCACCAATTTTTTCCTCTTATTTCACATCTCATACAAGCACATCAGTCAAGTGCACTCTTTATCTGGTTAATTTTCCAAGAGTCCTTCCAAAGATTTACATTATTCCACATCAAACTCAAGCAAGTGTGATATATTTTTGCCAACCAAACTAACACAACACGCCTTCATAAATCGTGAAAACTTCAATGGAGAATCATGATAACTTCGTTCGTATCCTAGTACATGCTCTAGAGCCCATACCTATATATACATATATAATATGACTATTACAATTTAATAAAAATAAATAAATTAAGTTAAATTGTTGCCATCACGACACTTACTTTCAATTAATAAGATAAATGTACATTTTTGAAAAACATTTTTTCATCTCCTATAAAACTTCATCCTATGTCATATAGAGTTAAGTTGATATACTCAAATTCAACAGCAGACATTTGTATTTAAAAGTGCTTACAAATTATTACTACATTTTAATGTGAGTTACACTTGTTTCAGTCACAGTTACTAACAAGCTCTAAATATTAATGAATAAAAGATCAATTATAATCATGTCACAATATGGCATAAAGACAAAAAGTAAACATCAAATTAAAGTTAAATTTCACAATTTTTTATGTAACCCAACATAACTTGCAATCAAAACTCAAGGTCACAATCATAATACAATATTAAGTAGATGCAAAACTTTTGTAAATAAATGACGCAACAAGTATATAGCAGAATTAGTAAAAACCAACATACAATTCATAACAATTTCTTTTCATTCTGAAAACAACAATCAAGCCCACAACTCTTAATTTCATATTCAATCGCAATTCGCACTATCATAAAATAAGCTTAAACATCAAGTCAAGAAATCATGAAGAAAAAGAAGCGGCATTATGAGGATACATTAACCTTAGAATCCAAAAACTCAAACTCAATAAACTCTTGTAATATATAAACTAGGTTAGATTTCATTCTTGACATATATATTATACCCTTCACTGACATATATGATGACAAAGAGTGGCCTATAAACGTATAAAATGATCATACAATAACATACTTGTAATACAAGAGCCCATCCCTTAATTTGTAATCGTGAAGAATTTTTTCCTTCACAAAAAAGAGGCGCTACTCAATTTAAAATGCAAGCAAGAGTTTCATAAACAGCGACACCCCAATTGTATCTCCCAATGGAGTTCAAGTCGTCTAACATTTTTAGGCACCAACTACTAACCTTAACACTTGAATTTGGAAAGTAGAACTCGGCAAAACCAAGAAGTAAATAAAGTCGGCAAAACTTCTCAACATCTTCGTCTCCTTCCATATTAATAATTTTAGCATAAATTGTTTTTACATTGATGCTTTCATTATCAAACATTGCTTTCGTAGTGGATGTAGGGTCTTTTTTGAAGTTCACCTTTTCACCTATTATAGGAAGTCCTAATGCAAAACATACATCTAAAGGTGTAAACCATATTATCCGACCTTGTATAGCAAACCCCCCACTCCTATCATCCCATCTTTCTACCAATTCTTCGAGCAAATTTTCGGATATTTTTAATTTCTTAGGCAAACTCAATAACCATTTAAATGGTGTTTTCTGAATTTGAGACCTTTGAAGTTCGGTAAGCTTCTCGTTAACTTTAGTAATATACTTCGACTTACATTCATGCCTGAAACATAACTGTTATAAACAAGAATTCCAAATGCGACATATAAGGAAAGGCATTAACAAAAACACAAAACACTAATGAAATCAAACAAACTAATTGACATTCGTCACATACACATACCATTTTGTTGGCCAGACAATGCTAGAATTACCACGGGAACAAATGCAATTGTTACTAGTGGTTGAGAAGACTACAACAGATGCAATTGTTATTGTGAATCAAGTGACTTTTTACTGTAAAAAGAAAAAAAATATAAAGGCGTGTCATCTTCACAACTTAGTTCACAACTTAGATAATTTAGTTTACCGTCAAATGCAATCTTCAAATTATTTGGTTTACTGTCAAATGCAATCTTAAATAATTTAGTTCACATCCACTACTATTATGTCTAGCTTTTATCTGAATGAATGACCATGTAATTTTGTATATGAATATTAAGAATTGACTTATGAATATCAATGAATGACTTGCTTCAAATGTCTATGAAAATTGAATTGTTGAATTTGAGATTCGGATTTTTTAAAATTGGATTCAACTGGTTCGATATTTACTTAATGATAAATATGATAAAAATAGTTTCAAGGAAAACAAATTACTCTCATGCATTACATCAGAAACAACCAAAGAAGAGAACCAAATCAAAATACTCATCACCAACTCAAAAACAATTGCGTTTGAAAGTAGGTAAAATAACAAACCATAACGTCACAATATAAAGACATAATAAGAAGCCAACAAAGCAGGACAAGAATTGCCTGGAGTCATCATTTCCCACATTCAGCAAGTAAGCAAAATCATCAGTAAGTAAATATCAAACCAGTTGAATCCACTTTTAAAAAATCTGAATCTCAATTTCAACTATTCAATTTTCATAGACATTTGAAGGAAGTCATTCATTGATATTCATAAGTCAATTCTTAATATTCATAAACAAAATTACATGGTCATTCATTCAGATAAAAGCTAAACATGATAGTAATTTGCCTAAGTATTATAATTTAGAACCTAGTAATTCGCCTGTGATCTTGGTTCACTCCGTGAAAACGGTATCAGTGGCTGCCGTGACCATTTTGTAACGGCGAAATCGCGCTACATGATCGTTTTTTAAAACCTTTTTTGTTAATAACTATGTCTGCTACTGTATAATATATGTTTATTATCTTTGCTTTTCATACACCAAATTGTTTTAAAAAATCAATTTCTAACATACAGTTTTCTTTAATAATTGAAATCTATGAACTTACCAAGAGACTAAACCAAGCTTCAAAGACTGTCAACAAACTTTATCACTCAATAAAACATTACTATAATGTAAGAATATTCAAAGAAATACTTAAATCTGATTCAAAGAAATGCTTAAATCTAATTCAAATTAGATCTCAGTGAGGAGCAAAGAACATTAGATCACTCAAGATCTCAATGAAGACCTTACATAAATCACAAAATTAAACAACCAAGAGGAAGAGGAATATGGAAGAAAATACCTGAGTTGAAAAAGGAACACCATGAAGGAGATCACCGGAGATGGAGAAGGAGACGACGGTGTGCGGCTAGGGTAGGGCGGAATGAAGGGTGTGGCGGAATGAAGGGCGGAATGGATGGAACTAGGGTGAGAGAGAAATTATCCACCGAATGAATTGAAAGAGAGAGGGTACGGCTAAAATTTAATTTTTTTGTCATCTTTGATTTTTTTTGTGACATGGAATTGATTGATTTTTTTATTAGTAATGGTATTACCACACAAGGGTGGTACAAGGTGTGTTGCCACCTATGGTGGTATACCTATCACTGCTCTCTATTAATTTCGAGAAGTAAAAGCAATGTACTATATGTAACTTTTACAAAATTGACCGTTTGTATCAATGTCAAATGATGGTAACTGCATCCCAGCCGATTGCTTAAACTCTAATGTGCTTCTTCTGGATAGATATGTTTACTACATTCGAGGAACATTTACTATGGTTCTATATCCCGGTTAGATTCATTGTCCTTTCTTGTGATAGAACCACAGGGAAACTATTATAAGAATATAAAGGTTAGTCTACAGATGACTTCTGGTTATAGCATTTTCAAATATTTCTCATATATAGCATTACTTACCAATCAAGGAAGATTCTCTTTTTTGTTTTTAACGCCTTAAAATATAAATATTTTGTTTTCGATCCTTGGTAATTTGTTTTAATTTTAGATAAATTTATTTAGCTTATCAAAACAAAGAAAGATAAATTTGTTTGTATGAAAATTGGTCCCTATAACATTTATTGTAATTTAAAATTAAATATTTCAATTTTAATAAGGAAATTTTTTCTAGAAATCCTTATCAACTTTTATTTTTATAAAGATCAAAAAGACAATAACAAAGACCAAAAATCATAAAGAGGTATAGTGGCATAGATCGAAATAAAATATACGGTTTAGGGTTTGTCACTCTCACCTGATTAATCAAGGAAATTACGGTGGCTGAAATAAGTAAAATATCAATGTTGATCAACCATTCAAAGAACACCCCAGTAATCATCGACAACATCATCAGATCTTCAAAAGTTTCGAAGTTTTGATGAAGATGTTCACATCAAAAGGTAGAGATAGCTGTACAAAATTTAGAAAATTAAAAACATAACGAAAAAAAGTTGGTAAATACCACAGCTAAAGGAGTGGGTTGTGTGATCAGATAGAAGCAATAAGAAATAATGTAGAATGCAGTGATATCCAAATACCTCATACGATTAAAATAAGACTATTGTAGGAGGAACATTGATATTGGTATTAGTTGTTTTGTTGTGACTTGTTGTGAGCATTTAGTAGAAAAATATTCATGTAAAGAGAGACTTATATATACGGTTAAAATATTTATGCGCCAAACCAAGGTCTGAACTCCAAGCACCATTTTCCTTACTATTACTAGCATGCTTCTGAAACATTACACAGACTTGACAAGTCTAATAAGGGAATCTGACTATTACTTAATACCTATGACGACCTATTTTATCATTTAGCCTATGTATAAACTATAGTAGTTCTGTTCATACTTGAGTAGAGGTTTTGATTTGTCAAGTCACTAGTATTTATTTGAGTAGCTGAGTAAAGAAAGAGAGAGTAAAGTTTTTGTTTTGTCCAAAGGTATAGACAGTTAATTTCTGTAATATTTTAACATACTTGATCGTATTTTTTTATTAATATATAAAGATAAATATTACTTCTTCCGTCCCTCAATAGATGACCTATTTGATAAAAAACAATATTGAATTAATATACTTTGACCATATTTTTCTACTAATTCACAAAAATAAATAATATCATGTAAGATGTTGTTGGATTCGTCTCAATGAATCTTTTTAAAATATTAAATTTTCATAATTTTTTTAGTAGAGAATTGAAGATATCAAAGATAAAACATATGCGTTGATATGTGTGTCGGAGTCAACTAGGTCATCTAATATGGGACGGAGGAAGTATCATGCAAGATGTTTTTAGATCCGTCTCGATGAGTATTTTTAAAATATTAAATTTTCATAATTTTTTAATAGAGAATTAAAGATAAAAAATATGCATTGATATGTGTCTCAAAGTCAACTGTGTCAAGTAATATCAACCGGGGAAGTAAAGATAATTAAATAGAATAATAGTCATTTTAATTTTTAAATGCGTAACAAATAGTTACAATATTTCTTTAATATATTCAAATTTTAAAATAGTTGTTGATCGTGTATTTTGTTAATCAAAATAGATCATAACGTTAAATATGATCTCTTAATAACGACAATAACTCTTAATATAAGGACCGATATGATAATAAATAAATACTTGTAGAATTGATGTGACAATAAGTAGATATATTAAAAGACTAATATGATATTAACAAAAATTTTCAACATAAAAACTATTTTAACTAAAAAACTACACAATCAAAAAATGTTTTACAATTTTAATTAATACATTCAAAGACCATATAACTACTCATTACACATTTAAAATTTAAATTTACTATTATCTCATAATTAAAATATTTGGTTAGCGTGTCTGTTGGGTAAGCTCCCAAAACTCAAAATCTAAAAGCACTGTCCTATAGTTCTGAAACATGACTTGACAAGTCTAAGTATAGTAAAGTCTAGTTACTCATCCTATTCTGTCATTGTTGTTTTGTTAAATCACACTTCTGTGCAGCAGAAAAAAGAATAAGAGGGTAAGTTTTTATTTATGGTATGTGTTTTATCATTAGTAAAAACAAATTTCAAAATAAATGTAATTTTTTATTTCCAAAGGAATATTAATTTATTTTCAATTGTACTCTATGGGCATTACTTTTAAAAATAGAGTCTTGTTAACATGTATCTTTAAGGCAATAGTTAGAGAATCTACAAATAAAATTTTATCTTAAAAATATAAAATATTATTTTTGATCAAATAATAATTGCACAACTTTTTTCATAAAAACTTATTTGTTTTGGATGCTTAATCAATATCATTGAAGCACTGGTTAACATTCTTCTTAAAAATATTACTTCTAGTTTGTATTATTTAATGATAATGTAAAAAAAATTCAATAATTAATAAAGATGAGGCAATGTTATCCGGTGTCCGGAGACACTGGTTAAGAAACAATATAATTAATGTGTCGCATTTAATTACCCTCAATTAAATGAAAAGTTGGTCAACTTAATTAAAATAGGAAAAGTTTGTATTCAATACTCTTTAAAAATCAGCTTAATCTATTTGATCATAATGTTTGTTCTTTTAATATGATATGTTTTATTTTTGGAATTGCAAATTTATTTTAGACTTTATAATTTCTTGTCTTAGTTTAATTGTTTCTACAACTTTTAATAAAAAAAAACAATAGAATTTTTCACCGGAAGAAAAAAATTCATGGAAAAGAAGTGGTTTAAGTAAAGGCTTTCCCTTGAATTGGTTTGAAATAAAAAAATTATTAATTAAAATTCACGGAAAAAAAAATCGGTTAGAGTGAAATTCACAGGAAGAAAGTTGTTGATATGAAAGGAATCAAGTGGATTAAAAAAAAAAATCAAAAAAAGTTCACAAGAAAAACAAATGAAAGGAAGTGCGTGTTGCGTTGAGTATGTGTAGCTATCTGACTAACTTTTTAATTGTGGTTAATTAAATACGACGCATTAATTATATTGTTCCTTAACCAGTGCTCCGTTTTAGGGCATTAGTTAGCAGCGCCGATAAAGATAATGTTATAAACTAATTATTATCTTTTTACCATTTTTTGTATTTTTTAATGTGTTTTAAAACCTTAAATGATACTTCAATTATACCTTCAAGTAAATGGTCATTTTGGTCTCTGACTCTGCACCTCGTTGTCATAAAGGTCCATGACTCAGGATTAAATACAAAATAGTTCCTAAATGTGCACTTCCATTATCAGTTTAGTCCCTGATGTTAAAAACTTCTGTTAATTGATGATGTGGCGTGCATGAGGTATCACTGGGACTAAAGTGAAAGTAGAAAATAGTCATTTTAGTCCCTGAACCGAAAATCAATATTTTCCCAAATCGAATCTCAAATCTTTAAATCTCTAAATCCCAAATTTAATCTCTAAATCCTTAAATTTTTAAATCTCATCTAATTCTCTCTTTGTTCAAAATCAATTTCATTTTTTATTTTTAATCGGTGGAGATTTGTGATAAGAAAGGAACATAGTAAACTTCAAATCTTTTATGCCGCCAATAAAAGGAGTTTAGTTTTTATTTTTTAAACAAAAGAAGTTTAGTTTATATGGTGTGAACTTTTATAATTAATGGCATATGTCATGTCAAATCTAATTTTAGTAAAAATATATGACGTTTCATAAATGTCAAACAAATTAGTATGCATTCAAAATTGGCTTAACCAAAATAGCTTCAACCATATCTTGCTTGCTACAAAAACAAGTAAAATTTGGTTATTTCTTATGAACATTAGAATTCAGTACAATGTAGAGAGTTAACAAAAAAAATGATTTTAAACAAAATATGGAATTAGATGATATTTAAAGATTTTGGGATTTAGAGATTTAAGATTCAATTTGACGATATTGATTTTTGATTCAGGGACTAAAGTGATAATTTTCTACTTTCACTTTAGTCTCTGTGACATCTCATGCACACCACCTCATCAGTTAACAAAATTTTTTAACCTGAGGGACTAAACTAATAACTGAATTGCACATTCAGGAACTACTTTGTATTTGATCATGAGTCAGGGACCTTTGTGACAACGAGGAGCAGAGTCGAAGACTAAAGTGACAATTTACTCTTATACCCCCAGTCACGCAATGAGTGACATAATTGTAAACAAAAAATATTGTTTCAAATTCAATTTTCTATGCAATATAATTTACCCCTTTTTTTTTTTATCAATTTTATGTTTTAATTAATATTACTTACATCATTTTCAATTCAATATCTTCCATTTTATATTTATTGTAATGTTGAACTCACAAATATCTCACAAATGTTTAATATGAATACTTTAGTATAAAAAAAACTCTCTCTCTCTCTCTATATATATATATATACATTCATCCTTAAAAATAAACTTTTTTAAGTTTTTCTTTTGTCCATTTTTAAAGATATCTTTCAAATTTAAAAGTGCATTAATTATTTACTAATATACTCTTATTTAGGTTATATAATTTTCTGCAATATATGATAAATACACTATGAAAAAATTAACTAATTTTCTTTCATTATGAGGGTAAAATTGTAAAACATTAAGAATTATCAACAAAATTAACTCAACAATCAACTTTCTTAATTCTCTTATTTTTAATTTAAAAAAAAAAACTCTTATTTTTCTCAAAAAGATCCTATATTTATGCTATATGTAGGAACATGGTAAGTACACAAGGGCATATTTTTCTCAAAAACAATCAACAGTATTTATAATAACGTAAAAAAAACAGTGTTTATAATATTAAATATAACATGGGCATTTTTGTCCAATAAAAATATTATAATTATTTTCACTTTTTACCATTTTTTTCCTCCTCTCTTTCTCACATATTTTCTTTTACCATTCTTTCTCCACTTTCTCACATGTTTGGTTTATATCAAATAATAGAACAAATGTATTCTATTTCTTTTGGTGGGACTTACTCAATAGAACAAATAATGATTTTTATATAAAATAAAAAAGAGCAAATGATAACAAGTGCTTTAAGCCATTTCAAAAAAAGAAAAAAAGTGCTTTAAGCGTACAACTGTTTACATGAACCATCATTTTAGAGTAGTCACTCACACTTGCTTGAATACTTTATATGCTGGCCATTGTTTAAACTTTAAATACTTGCCTACTTGTTCTACTTTTTAGGTCCCATTTCTATATTTTTCTGAAAAGATCCAAGTG
>Ga0315913_1010679_pt1 | contig 10521 bp, 9 predicted proteins | sample MpolsnodulesMG_FD_207736 | JGI IMG/M metagenome (GOLD analysis project Ga0315913, IMG submission 207736) | Medicago polymorpha root nodule microbial communities from Los Angeles, California, United States - small nodules | ecosystem: Host-associated > Plants > Roots > Nodule | place: USA... | reverse complement strand
ATCCTTTGACTTTCTCATTTAAAAGCAATTGTGACTGTTAAAACAACATTAAAGCAATTTTGAATTACGATTTCACTCCCTCCTATTCTCAAATCCTTTTAATGCCAATGAATGTGTATTTTAATTGTCCATTGGAATATACAAACTCGATATAAATGTGTACTAATGGCATTAAAACTGTTTTTAGAAGTTATATAACAAAATTATTATTTAGCATTGGAAATAGACATGCACATTAAGTATCATTATTAGTGATGAATGCCTATGAGGAACACGAAAGGAAAGAGCTTAATGGACAATTGACTTATTTCAAGTATTATATATACACACATTGAGATTTGTTTTGCCATAACAACAAAGATATCACCCTTTACATAAGAGGTAGCCATGATGGACAGCCAATCTGCCATAAATGTCACAAAATTCTCCATTCAGTGCCAAAGAGGTTTTTTTCCTCAAAAGATGCTATCTTTATCTACATTTTCGTTTTCATATGAGTTGAGATTTTGCAATTGCTTTTTGGTGTCTTTAACAGCGTCGTTACTCTGCCAAATTAAATAGTGCATATACACTTAGGAATTTTGTTTCAATATTTGTCATCTTAGAAATCCTAGAAGTTGTAAATAGTTTGTTCACTTTGTTCAATTTAAACCAATCAATTTATAAATTCGGTGTAAGAACAAGTTTGTTTATATTTGTTCTAAACAAACATAAGTCTCTTTCTTGTGAAGCTTGAGAAACATAAGTCTATTGGTGAAACCTTAAGCACCAAAAGTCTCATTCAGTTGTGTTTGAGCAATATAAGTCTCTAGGTGAAACCTAGAGCAATAAAAGTCTCTTAGGGATGCCTTTTGAGCATTGGAAGTTTCTTGGAGTTGTCCTTAAGTATTGGAAGTCTCTTTGTAGTGACCTTGAGCAAAGAATTCTCTTGCAAGTGTGCTTGAGCATTGGAACTATTATGGAAGAGTCCTTGAGAAATTGTAATCAGTAATGATTATAGTGAAATCCCTTGGGAATTGGACTAAACTCTTGTGTTATGGGAGGAACCAGTAAATTGCTTTTATTTGCTCTCTCTCTCTCTGTCTTTTATTTTTGTGTTCTGTATTTCACTGCATTCAAACTTTGTATCAGATTCTGCACTCAAGAGATTCTGATAAGTTCGCAAGACTTAAAAAAAGAAAACCAGAAAAAGTCAACACAATTCAACCCCCTTCTTGTGTTTTTTCCACCGTCATCGTTTACTCAACACAAAACTAAGTAAGACGACAATATTCTTTTTCTTCTTCTTCTTCTTCAAAACTCACGTCATCATTATTCTAATCTTATCACACACAACAAAAATGACAAACGACAAAGAAAAACACAACAACCTAAGACAATGCAAACTCCAACAACCCATGGTCTACCTTAATCAACAAAGGAACCTTAACGACATTCACAACAATCATATTATTTGTATTCTTGATCCGGGTCCTCGTATCAAACACATGATATAGGATAAATATTTATCATAACTATATCATATCATATCTCTATACAACTTCGTATCCTATCATATCCCATCTTTATTCTATCTTAAACACCAAAATAGATCCTTAGATCCATACCATTACAATATCATTTAACTAACAAAAAATTTAGTTTTCCCGATTTTGAAAAACATGTATAAAATAATTTAGTGTTAAAGATATTATTCTTAGTCAAACAGAAATGTAATTGTATTAATAAATTTAAAACAATAATAAATATGAGTGAAGACTGAAGACCCATTTTGGTCCCTGACAAATTCTATAAGGGTCAAATTAGTCCTTAATAAATAAAAAGATCCAATTTAGTCTCTTATAAAATAAAACCAAGACAATTTATGATAGAGGGACTAAATTGTCTCGGTTTAATTTTGTAAGGGACTAAATACAGTCTTTTTATTTGTTGAGGACTGATTTAGCCCCTATAGAATTTGTCAAGTATCAAAATGGATCTTCACTCTAAATATAAATATATTAAACATTTAAAGAATAATAATTAATTCATTGTTATATTATTTTTTTTGAAATTATACACTACTCTAAAAATAATTAATATGTAAAGACCAAATTGAAAGTAGAAGTAGCACTATATTATTATGAAAATTGAAAACATGCAATCTGCACTCCATCTACTCGCAACAGTGACAATATTTTATAGCCCTGGATCATTGTTGTCAATCTAGAATCCTATGTCTTACCATAAAGCTGCCCATCATTCCCATGAATTTTTTTTGTTGACACTCCGGTTTTCAAGGAAGTAACGTCTTAGAAATTTAGAGTTCGACCATACGGTAATTAAACTCTAACTAAGAATTATATCACCCATGAATCAAACTTATATTCTCCTTAATAATTAGTCATTTGATGGAGTTTATTAACCATTTGATCTCAATTGCTTAGTTCTTATTATGAATTATTGATGTGATCTAACATCCCATTTATTATCCGAAAGGAATACATTGTATCCAACGGTCTATTATTCACAACAAAGTTTTAATCTAATCATTTTAAATATTTTTATACTTTACTGGGTGATGATAAATTTATACTTTTAGTAAAGCACAAGATATATTAACCTTTTTATATTAACCCTTTTTAAAGTCATTGACTGGATTTTATATTTAACTTATTGCAACAAAGATTTGTGAAATTTATATTAAATAATAGAACAATTTAAGTTAACTATATATTTAACATTGAACTTTAAAATAAATTATAGGTTTATAGACATTATTAATTGAATTTGCATCCAACAAATTTTAGGTTGGATTTATGTTGACTTGATGGTAAGAGTTTTACTTTATCAAGTTATAAAGTTCCAATCTCATATGGAACATTTTTTAAATCATCATTAGTATTTATTTAATTAATAATAATTATCATTTGAAAGAAAATGCATTGCAATATAATAATTTCATAGTGTTTAATATATTATTCTCAGTCAACAAATCATTTAATTGCATTATTAAATTTAAAATTTTAATTTAAAATTGGTAATATTTTAAATTTGTAAAATTTAAAATTAGTAATATTTTAAAATTAGTAAAAATTTAAACTAGTAATATTTAATGGCATTATTAAATTAAAAAATATAATTTAAAATTAGTAATATTTTAAATTTAATTAAAACTATAACTAAAGAAAGACAATGTAATATTTTAAAATTATATTATATTTATATAAATACATGTCGAATGATGATCCTATAAAAACAATGTCATTGTTGTCATTAGCCACAAATATCGATTTTAGTTAGGTGTTACAATGAGATTTTATTTATTTCTATCTGTTTTATTTTTTTGCTTTTGTGGAGTATCACTCACCGAGACTCAAAATCGTGGCTTTAGCGTGGAACTCATCCATCCCAGCTCATCAAAATCACCATTTTACAATAGCAAAGAAGTTCAATCACAACGAGTTTCAAATGTCTTAAATCATTCCATTAACCGTGCCCATTACCTCAATCTTGTGCTTTCTTTTTCACGTAATGACATGCCAAAACCCACTATAACAACACATAACTATATGGGTCCATATTATGTCATGAGTTATTCAATTTAGTGTGGGAGACCACATTATCAAATTCAATGACTCCTCCATCAACATTAACTATTTTGCCAGAAGATGTTTATTCTCAGTTAGAATCTACGGTGGCATCTATGATTAAGTTAAAGTGTGTTAAGGATCCTAATCAACAATTGAGTCTTTGCTACAAATCAACATTGAAAATAGACAATGTTCCAATAATAACAGCTCATTTTCGTGGTGCTAATGTCACGTTGAATGCTGTTAACACCTTTGTTGAAATTAATCACGAGGTTATGTGCTTTGCTTTTAGTTCATCTATCGTTCCCTTTGCCATATATGGGAATGTAGCACAACAAAACTTTTCGGTTGGCTTTGATACCCTAAAGAACATTATCTCTTTTAAGCCAAAAGATTGTACCAAGCAATGAACCTATCATTGTTTATTAATAAATACTAGACAATGAACTCTACATTTTCTATAAGTTCTCTTTCTAGGCCGGTCATTGGGAGGGGTTGTTTTAGGTCTATTTGACATAGAGTCGTCCTTCTGCATCTTTTTCCCTCTTTTTTCAATTTAAATAAGTGGTTTTCACATATATTAAGATTTCTCTTTTGTGCTTTTTCGTGATTTTCACGTATATTAAGTTTTTTCTTTTGTGTTTTTTTGTGATTTTTTCGTCTGATTGTGGTGTTGTGTTGTTCGTCGTCTTGTGTGACGTTTGATTTCACGTCTTGTTGTGGTGTCCGTTTGATTACTATTGAAAGATCGGCTTCAGTCAGATTTAGATTCAATCAATGATTTGGGCATCAACGTTGCAGATCCAAAAATATGGGTATTCCAATGACTTAGATTTTATCATATTATTATCTGTAGGCATTTTGTCGTTGTATGTTATTAATTTGAATGTTGTGAGTTTGTTTACAAATTTACCCTTTACGTTTTTAGCGATGTTGAACATGTTATTGTATTTGATGCACTATATCAATTTGAATGAATATCGTTTTGTTTTTGTCAAAAAACCTTATATCCGTAAAGATGAATTAACTAATTAAAATAGTAAAATAAATTAATTTTAAAATAATAAAGTTAACTCTATTTAAAAAAATCTATCCAAGTGGAAAAAAATGGAAAAAAAAATCTATACAAAAAAGACAAAAGAGATTGTTGTGAATTCGGTCAATTCAAAACCTCACATCAATGAAATTTAAATTCGTAGAGCAAGTATCAATGACAACCAATACCCACAAGTAACAACAACAATCTAAATTTAATCTAGAAATCAAGTGCATAGTAATACCACAATCTAACCAAAGAATAAACAAGATAAAGAGAGTAGAGAAAAGATAACAACACCAAGAAATGTTTACCCAGTTCGGTCCAATTTGACCTACTCTGGGAGAGAGATTGATATCTCTAATCCACTATCAATGAGTTCTTACAAAGAGATACAAAAGGGTTATAAGAAATTAGTTTCAACAAGCTTACAAAAAACAAACCTTAATTTCTACCCTTTTTCCAATCTTACCAATGAAGAAGACATTCAATGATTTTCATCAGGGCTGTCTTAACAAATTTATAGGACCAGTCTTAGTTTTACAAAGGATACAAAAAAAAATTAAATTCTAGGCCCAAAAAAAATAATAACTCATTTTAAAAAAAACTTATTAAAAATCACACTTTGGTTTTGGTGGGAGTTGAACACATGACCTCACACTCTATGTTTAGTGGGAGTTGAACACGTGACCTCACACTCTATAAAATAAAAGCAAGCTGCGCCACCGAAGCAAGCTGAACAAATTGAATTTAATTGCTTTGAATAGCTATATAACCATTAATTATGTGTCTTACGTATAAAAAAAAAAATTGGGCCCCAATAGCCCAGACTCGATGGGATATGGGTCGGCCTTGATTTTCACTTACCCAAGATGTTTACAAATGTACCCCAACTCTAGAATCTAACCCCCAAAAGAGAACCAACCCATAGCCTTTGATATCTTAAGAGCAACCACATCCATGCCACCTATATGGATGGTATAAATGGGTCTCACATAATACATTATATTACTTCACACTTTTCAATTATTTAAACTACTCAACTCCATTTTCTAAATATCCATACCACTCCTCCAAAACTTTAAAATGGGTCCCACTTATCTTACAATATACTAGTAATTAAAAGAAAAAAACTCAAAAGTAATACAAAATCTCTACAAAATCTGACAATTACAGGAAAAAGAACGTAGTAATGAAGTGCTACCATGAATAGTTTAACTACTCAATTTCAATGCCAATTATCCATGATATTATCACACAAAAGCATTGGTTAGTGTGATACCACCCGTATGGACAGGCAGTGTGTATGCTCTAAGAATCTTCTCTTTTGGTTTCACAAGCCTCACTCAAGTTTCTCACAATTGACTCTCCACTCATGTGTTTCCCATCCCCATGAATCTCTCCCCAAAAGGCACTAACCCTTTTCCAAGAGCCCCCTATTTTGGGTTTCCAAGATTCACATCTTGAAGCTTTGAACCTCACCCAAAGACCCTCAACCTTTAGTATCTAAATACCCTAAAAGTTCTCTCCTTTGGTTTCTATGAGATTCACCAAGCTTCGAGAACCTCTCAAGAGAACCCTAATCAAAGACCATCAACCCTAAAGTTATCTCCTTTGATTTCTCATGTTTCTCTCTCTTGAAACTCAACCAAAAACATGAAGAATGAAGTCTTAAATAGTGTTCAGGAATACGCAGCATCGTGCCATGTTTCGTCCCATCGTGCCACGATGGAGTAGGTAACAATATTGTGTTGAGGACAAAATCCTTATTTGATGTTTTAAAGATTACAAACATTTTATACTTGTTTTTTTAACTTGTTATCTACTAATGCATTTTGTGAGAAATGTTTCATAAGAATGTTCTAGATACAAGAAGAAGGTTCTAAGCTTACAAATGAAGTTAAAAACGTCCTTATTAAAGCAAAGAAGCAAAAGGACATAAATGAAATTTGTGCTACAAATTCAACATATACAAAGAGCAAAATTTTTCTTATGTCTCACTGAAAGAAGATACTTTTGATACATGACATAAATTGAAGGAATCTCATATGATTACATAAGACTTTGCATTTAAAGAAAAAATGAAGAAGCACGCGCCTTAAAAGAAAGAAGAAAAAATCTTTTTACACAAAGAAGAATGTTCTTGAGAACATTCTGGTAAAACTACAAAGGGATAAGGATGACATCATCATGTCTCATCAAAAATTGCCATCAGATCACACTTGGCCTACATTACGGGTTGTTGTCTCAAAAGGCTTGGAATAGAAAGAATGTTCTTAAGAACATTCTTCTTTTGGCAAAACTCACAACTTGAAGCATTCCTGCGCATCAAGTGACAAAGGACAACACATGCTTCAAATGAAATATGCCATACAACTTATTAATGAAGTGGGCCTGAAGTCTTAAGCCATCTATAAATAGAAGAACAACTCAATGATATTTGCAAGAGCTGTCGCACAAAGAATTCAATCTCTCTTTCTCAAAGTGAATATTACCACAACATTCAAAAGCTCTTCAACAACAAAGCAAACTCCATAATCTCTCACTATATTTTTCAGTCTCTTATTCTCTTGAGTTTGTGTTTGTAAAATCTCTTTTATTTGAGATGTTTTTTTTAACCAAAACCAATCACCATACAAAGTGTAGCCTAGATCTCAAGTCTATTAGGATTAGTAGTTTGAGATAGAGTTGTTCCAACCTTTCTTGTGTGATCAAGAATTGAAGAAGTCTACTGAGGTTAATAATACAGAGTGTAATCAGACTGATCTGGTGGATCAACAACATATAGTGCTATTCAGAAGTTTCTGATAGCTGGATACTACAGTGGATAATCTCACACGAAGTGTGGGGACTGGAAATAGCCGATTTTGGTGAACCATGATAAATCTCTTGCATTATCTTTCTTCTCTCATGTTTTAATTTTTTGTTTAACACACTTCACACACTATCACTTCAAACTAAACATATTAATTTTCTAGAGTTCTCTGATCCCTTAACTAAAATTAATATTAACCTTTCTAGTCACATTTATTTATTACTACTTTATTCTTAATACTTCCAGAGTTCTCTGGTCCTTTTATCGTTTTATTTATTTCAGCTTTATATCCAGAGTTTTCTGCTCCTTTTATTACTTTATTTATTTCAGTCATATATATTCCAGAATTCTCTTGTCCTTTAATTTGTTTTATTTTAAATACACAGTCCAGAGTTCTCTGATCCTTTATTTATTAATTAATTGCATAAATATTTTATTTGTTTAACCCTTACCAAGAACCTTCTTGAGTATATAAACTTAATTAAAGTTTCCGGAATAATTTTTAAAGGGTCACAATTCAAACCCCCTTTTCTTGCGACGTTTATTGCTACTTCAATTGATATCAGAGCCCGGTCTCTGAAAAGATAAAGCACTTAACACGTGCTAGAGGAAAAGATTCAGAACAAAGCAATGTCTTACATACCAGAAGGACTCTTCTGCACTAGGTCTCCATTATTTAATGGAAAGAACTATTACTTCTCGAAAGGGAAAATGGAATTATTCCTAAAATCTCAAGATATAAACATGTGAAAAGTTGTCACTGAATGTAACTTTGTACCACAAACCACTGATGCAGCCACAACTATAGTGACTATCAAACCTGAGGCATCATGGATTGATGAAGGCATCATGATGTTTATTGCTACTTCATATTGTACTATACCTTATCCCTCTGAACGTGTCACGTTGCCATGCAAACGTGCCACATTTTTTTTCCAGTGACAACCCAGACTTGAACCATCCTATCGTGCCACGTTGCCCTGCAAACGTGCCACGATTTTTCCAGAACTTCAACATCCAAATTTTGAGTCAATTTTTAGCAGAGACCATGGAAAACTCAAGTGGTTAATGAACTTCGACGAATTGTTCGAAAAAACCAAATTCGATTCTTGATAGAAATAAGTTTTAGTCGGACTTTATTTATTCACGATTGAGAACTCCAAATTATTAGCTCATTCCTCACTGAATCAAAGGATTAACGAAAATAAAGTTGTTTATCGTTTTTAGATAGATAACCATTAAAAACTTACATACAAAAGTGGATGAATCAGAAGTTTGATATCCGATTATGAAAAAGTTTTATTTAATATCGAAAAAACCAAATTTGATTTTTGATAAAAACAAATTTTAATCGAACTTTATCTGTTATCGATCAAAAACTCCAAATTATTAGCGTCATTCTTCAATCAATCAGAAGATTAACTTTTTTTTTTGTGTATAGATAGTCAGCCATCGAAAACTCACATACACGGCTCCATAAACCAGAGTTTGACCTGCATATGCGTCCGGTCAACAATTTCGATATTTTTTTCCATTGATCGAAAACTTCTTCGATATCGTTTTCTAAACACAAAACTAAAACAGACAGTGTTCTTCTTCTTCAACACTTCCATCATCACTATCCATCTCATCACACACACAAAAAAAAATGACAAACAAAACAAAGAAAAACACAACAACAACAACCTACGACAATGCAAACTCCAACAATCCATGGTCAACCTTAATCAACAAAGGATCAACAACCTTAACAACATTCACAACAATAACATTATTCGCATTCTTGATCCGTTTCCTCGTATCACTATACCCATATTCAGGCTTCAACACCCCACCAAAATTCGGCGATTTCGAAGCGCAACGACATTGGATGGAGATAACAATCAATCTTCCTGTTCGTGATTGGTATAAAAATGGAACCTTTAATGATTTGGGTTATTGGGGTCTTGATTATCCTCCTCTTACTGCTTATCAAAGTTGGGTTCATGGTGTTTTTTTGAGATTTTTTCATCCTGAATCTGTTGAGTTGTTTGATTCTAGAGGGCATGAATCATATTTTGGGTAAGTTTGGATTTTTATCATTTTTTTTGGAATTGGGTCATTGTTTAATAGATCTAGTGAGAATTAGAATTTAGGATCAGTTTGGATTGACTTATTTTTTAGCTTATGTAACGCAATTCATGTAAATAAATAAACTTTTATGAATTATTCATATCAACGTAGTTTATGAAAAAACAACTTATGAAGGTACATTTTTTTCGTTAGTTGGAGCTTATGAATTAACATAATAGCTTATTTATTTACATAAATTGTGTTGCATAAGCTCAAAAATAAGTCAATCTAAACAGGCCTTGAGTGATTGTAAGATAAAACAAAGTAATTATTATTTTTAATATAAGTTGTAAATTGTTTGCATAAGCTAACCTGAAGAGGTTACGGAAATAAGTTGAAAGTAATTTATGGACATAAGTTGTTTCCATAAGTAATCATAAATAGTCTTATTAGTGCTTATGCCAGTAGGTAAGCTCAAATGCACCAATGCAAAATGTCAAATAAGCCAATGCAGCAAATAAGCCAAATGACAATTAGAGTTTAATCAATTGGTTATTATGCGTAAGTGGTTAATCAGTTTCATTAATATCGAATTAATAGGAATTAGGTTTTTGTCAAGTGGTTAAAAGTAAGTTGCGAATCAGTTTTAGTTACGATAGAATCATTTGGATAGTATCCGAGTTGGAAACAATCTTAGTGACAGCTAGAATTTAATCAAGTGGTTAGGTAGGTGTAAGTGGTTAATCCGCTTTTGTTAAGATCTAATTGTTTGGATGCTACGCCTTTGGAAACAAGACAGCCCTTAGTGAGAATTAAAATGTGTTCATGTTGTTAGAAGAAATGGTAATCCACTTTAGTTAAGATTGAATCATTTGGATAGTACCTGAGTTTCATCTCTGACTTGAACAATAGCAAACTTACCTTGTCGCCAATTACCAGACCCTTTTCTTTTAAAAATCGGAGGGTTAAGTAAAAAAAAAGTGATAATAAGAATTTGGAAATATTGCTTATCTTTAAAACACGACCCTTTTCTTTTAAAAATCGGA
>Ga0315913_1010676_pt1 | contig 10524 bp, 4 predicted proteins | sample MpolsnodulesMG_FD_207736 | JGI IMG/M metagenome (GOLD analysis project Ga0315913, IMG submission 207736) | Medicago polymorpha root nodule microbial communities from Los Angeles, California, United States - small nodules | ecosystem: Host-associated > Plants > Roots > Nodule | place: USA... | reverse complement strand
TATCTCTTCTCGTTTTACTTTTATGTCGAATAGAACAATAGTTTTACACAAACAAACAATTTATACCCAAACACTTAACTTGATGAATATTGCGAAAACACTTATGAAATACGCAACTCCCTGCGGATACGATCTTATTATACTTACGTGTAAATAGTTTTATGACATGTAAAAATCTTACATCAGTTAACTCACACAAGAGTATCTTTGACAGTTCGGTTGGGAGTGAGCGTTTTTTGTTGGAAGAAGAGCATTTTTTAAATCTTATCCCGTCCTTTTTTTTATAGTGGGTTCATAAATTAGCAGGTTGGCCCATCAATATTTTTTAAATTTCTTTTTAATTATAAAGTTCTCAAAAACAATGGAAAAGTGTAAATTAAGATAAAGACAATTCAAGTAAACCAAATACGTAACCAATGTTTTCCATTCAAAATGTAGATATTTTCATTCAAACGTTCATGATTTGTAATCTAAAAATCTAATAAAAGCATAGAAGACAACAAAAATAAGAAGTTTTTTTTTTTAAACAGCAAAAATAAGAAGTTAATGAGTTCAATTGACAAACTATTAGAAACTATAGGTTAAAACCAATTGACAAATTATTTTCTTCTCTCCACTCTGAGTCAAAGATAAGAGCAAATGAGTGTGACTTATTATATATAAAAAGAATTAATATTAGTGAGATCAAGAGAAAGATAAAAAAAATTAAGAGATATTAAAGAGAATAAGAGACTGGATCATTGGAATTTAGTTTGAATAATTCTCCCTCCAATTTTCTCATATGACCTATATTATTTTTTATTATTTTATTTTAGAGTGAAGACTCATTTTGGTCCATGACAAATTCCGTGGTGGCCAAATCAGTCATCAACAAATAAAATATTAGTCTAAAAATATTTACTTTGATCTAATAAACTTATAAATTAACCAAATATACTGCAAAGTTATCAGCCTTTGAATTCATAACTAGCAATTTTACCGAGCAATAAAAATTGCATAGCCATAAGCCCATAACCATAACTATTTTAAAATAGGCTTAAATGCACTTTTGGCCCTCTATATTTACCCTCGCAGCAATTTTGGCCCCCTAACAAAAAAAATGCAATTTTAACCCCATAATTTTGCCATGTTTAGGGAAATATGCTCTTTTGGCCCTTATCTTTACAAAAAAGTTGTGATTTTGACCCCTTTCTTGGGACACGTGGCGGCTTCTCAGCATAGTTGCGAAAATTAGGGGGTCAAAATTGCATTTTTTTTGTTAGGGGACCAAAATCGCTACAACGGCAAACATAGGGGGACCAAAAGTGCATTTAAACCTTTAAAATATGTCTGTCTCCATCTTGGTGTATCAACGTTATCAAATTTAATTTAATGGCAAACTAAATCTCAATGTGGCGAGTAATGCCAAATTCCTCTTTACTTATTTTAGGCAAACAAGTTTGAGAGATGATTACAACATTATTAGATCAAAGAATACAACAAAACACAGAAGAAACAAAATATCAACTGTGGCAAGCAAGTAATCAACTTCTTTTTTTCTTCTTTTGGGCAAACAAGTTTGAGAGAGAATTACCACATTCTTAGGTCAAAGCATGCAATGAAACTCAGAAGGAGAAAAACTATAGTGTCACTTGAACACATGCTATTAATTTAGGGTCTTTTTACCCCAAAAGAAACAACAATTGAAATGGACCAGACAAATGAAACAACAATTGAAAGGTTTGGTTTTGGTACAAAGCTACAAAATTAGTATAGCCAATTCAATCAATTGACGTGAATGTATTGAATTCACAATAATGGACCAAGCAAATTAACTAAAGATTTCAGCAAAAGATGAATAGTTGAAATAATTTATCTATCTAACGTGAGAAACTAAAGTAAACCACTCAGCTAATTTCTGGTAGAATTGAGCCTAAAACTTCAAAGAATACAACAAAATACAGAAAAAAAACAAAACCAGTGTTCAATTTAATGGCACACTAAATATCAGCCGTGGCAAGTAATACCAAATTATTTTTTCTTCTTTTGGGCAAACAAGTTTGAGAGAAAATTACCACATTCTAGCATGCAATAAAACTTGGGAGAAAAAACCACTGTGTCCCTTGAACACAACCCGTCAATTTAGGGTCAGTTTACAGTTTACACCAAAATGATATTGTGCCTAGCTGTTCTAACTTCTAAGTTGAAATGGACCAGACAAATGAACATCAACATAAAGATTCGGTACATGGCTACAAAATGAGTGTAGCCAAGCCAATCAATTGATGTGCCCAGGGTAAATAGGTGAAAATAGTTCGGATTCACTAGAGCAAATTAACTCAAGATTTCAGCAGAAGATTAATAGTTGGTTTGAATTAATTATCTATCTAATGTAAGATGCTAAACCACGTGGCTAAAAGACTTTGAGAGGAGAGGGCTTGGAGGTTCATTTTCATAATACAAAATCATCTTAATTTAGGAAAACTAAAAATTTGTATTGGAGGAAGATTTTGAAGGATTTTATTTAAATTCTTAAAACGCAATCTATATTATTATAATATTCTTAAAAATAAAATAAAAAATCTTAATCATAAGTATTAATTAATTATTCTCTACAAAAGTACTTCTTCAAAAAATAAAAGATAGGAAAATGTTAAATTGTGCCCTTAAAGCACAAGTTAATGTGTCAAATGTAGAAAATTTTTGTTGAAACTTGTGTATTGAATTCAATTTTTTAACTTTTAATTAATTGAATGCACAAATTTTAAGGGAATATTTCTATTTTTAGGTTGTTTAACATGTGCCCTTAAGGCACAAGATATGACCCTAAAAGATATGTTTCCCTATATTTCTATCCCCCAAGGCCCTCCTTTCCAAACTCCCAAACAATGCCTAAGGTATGTTTGGGAGGGTTAAGGAAGACTAAGTCTATTTTTATGTGTATTTGATATTTCGAAAAACATTAAAAGAACAACATGATTATTGATTATATAATAATAGTTCAACCACACTTAATTGATTTAAAAAAAGATTTTAGTGCCCGAAAACAAAACAAAAAACTAAGTCCTCCCCTTCTAAACCCTCCATCAAAGCACACCTAAGGTTTGAGTTATTAGACTTATCAGTAAAAGAAATTATATTGACCTTATTCTCACAACATTTATTAACTATTTTGACAGAAAGTTGATAAAGAAAAGCAACTTTAAAGAGCCAGAGTCGTGAAACCCAAAACTTGTAGAAGAAATTGCTAGAGTCGTGATTCTCCTGAATCATAGCCTCAGTGAGGAATATAATCCCTTCCTCAATGCATTGTGTTTTAACAAAGTAAATCATAGCAAGACAACCAATTCTACTATGATGATGGGTCGAATCTCACTACTTAACAGAATAAACTCAAATCCAAAAACTAGAATTCATGAGAATAAAAGCTGCTAGTAAAACACATTTTGGAAGAGAAACAAAGGGGGGCGCAAAATCATTCCAAAACCAAACAAGGTTATCCTCCACCTGCCAATAAATTTTATCTTTACCAGCCAAATGAATGGTGGAAGAAACATTTATAACTAACAATCAATGCTAGCTTATATAATAAAAAACAGTACAAGTAGTGGCAGCGGTGGTGTTGTCTGGTGATTGATAAGGTTATTGCAGTCACAATAACCGGCATAGCAAGGCAAGAAGCAGCATCTACTTCATATGGTGTAAGAGAAAGATCAAACAAATAGACATACAGATATGCATTGCAGACAACCAAATAAGCAGTTCATGACTAAAAAAGATTTTTGTAACATGTTCAAAATAAACTCCAGATAACATCCAACCATAAAATTCTGGACATGCAAGATAAACACGTCACATTGTGCATCATAAATTAAGCAAGATCCTCGAAGTACCATCAACTCTACAAGCTAAACGAAGAGCCCATTACCGCAATGGGAAACAAAGATACCATAGTGCAAGACAGAGAACAAAAGTATCAACTAAACGCCACAGGTTCTTTGGAACATATATGTTTCTATGTACGTATATATATGTAGCAGCAGTCAAACCCCAGCAGCAATGACAGTTGATTCAGTTCATGGACTACGAGGAGAAGAACGAGCACGGACAGGTGTCTTTGACGGACTTACCCTGCACACCAGACATAAGAGTGGTTAAGATGTTATTATAAGAGTTCCCTGAAGTTTTTAGGACAGTTGAAATCAAAGAGAAATCCGGCGAACCTTATAGGCAGCGCACCCAAAATCACGCCACTGCAGCTTAGAGCTGCAATTGCACTCTCAGCCTGAAAGAATGAGGCAAAGAAAATCTTCAGCCAGCCAAAAAAGAAAAGACACATGGCAAAACAAACAGCAGTAAAAATATATATTTTGAGACAACTGCTTAAGCAACTTAATCACTCCAATACTTCATATATTTTAGCATTTTACTACGGGGGAGAAGATTGGGACCACACCAATTAATTAAGAACAAAACCAACTGCAAAGATATATCATCTAAACAGAGAACTTGAGTCTCAAGCAGACAGCTTGGTTTGTGAGTTAGGGGATGCTAAAGCAGTTTCTAACCAGGAGGCAGGAGTCTCAATCTCTAAAAACTAACAAAACCACTAATTTACTAACATTTGTCTATCAAAAAGAGAGAATTTGAAATTGACGGAGCAAACTTGATAAAAGTAAAAGTAAAGCAGCTGCAAGAGATGCGGAAAAAGTGGGATGGAAATTAAAAGTATTGGGCAAGCAACAGACCCAAAAGAATATGCAAGCAACATAAGTTCACTGCCAACCAAGGTAAGCGGCAGAAGGTTGAGTATAGCTCCATTGAAGTAAGTTTACTAGATGTTATTTGTTTGTTTACTAGATTTACAGTTCAAATCTTAAAACAAAAATAATTTGAACATTGAAATTAATCTGCAAAAATTAGATTACATTGAAATTTGTAAGCTCAAAACAAAGTCAAACGAGCTTAGAATTAATAACTTCACTAATTCAAACTAAGGAGTTCCTAGCATAGCTGACTAATAACTATGAGCATGTTTGAGATGAAAAACTTAGTTAAGTATGTCATATAAGTGCTTTTGTAGTTGTTTTTACAATTAAGAGTGAATAAGGAAAAATTGTATGTATCTAAGGTAAAAATAAGTTGTTTGTATAATCTATTCTAAGGAGTTTATGAAAATTTACTGAAATTAGCTTATGGGATCATGAATAAACTATTTTCAAAAGCTCTGTCACAGACGTACATGAGTGCATATGTCATAAATAAATCCACCATTACAACATATTTTCACTGCATTATGTGCACAGATTAATTCCATTCCAAATTCATAAATGAACAAAGAAATAAACATGTCTTTTGCCATGAAAAGCTAAGATGGAAAGGTTTAAAGACTCCTACAAGAGCTAACATCATAAATTTCTCTTTTCTTTTAATTGTTTTTCGGGACTTTTAGTAGGCAGTGTGGAGTTACTATTACTAAGAAACATGATTATTGACAGAAGTAAAAATAGAATGCAGTTATTGGGAGGGAGGGCTAACTAATCACAGGGATATAACTTCACAAAGTAATATAGGAAGTTAAAAACTAGCTAAGCAAACCAGAGTTGAGCAAATAAAAGTAAAAGGGTTGGAAAGCTCGCAAGTAATTACCACTGCAAACTCAACAAATGCAATCCGAGTTGAATGCTGGTAATCCCCAAGAAGCCTCAGTCGATGGACCTAGATAATACACCAAAACAATGAAAAATATTTTACAAAATACTAAAAATTCAACTAACAACAAAAAAACTCAAGCATTGAAACCATGGAATATATCAATATAATGGAAAATATTTCAATAGGATACTAAAAATTCAACCAACAATAAGCATTATAAGCCAAGATCCATTAAAAACTACTAACCTCTCCACAGATAGATTCAAAGAAGTGTTTCACATCTGCTTGAGTCAGCTGCAAGTGTAACAAGAAAATAACTTATTAAGAATTATGATCCTTGATTGCTACAAACCAGATACGGAAAAAGACAAGTATTTGCTCCAAGTAAGATTAAATGAAAGTGTAAAAACCCTAAACTACCTTCTTGTCAATGTTTGTGCAGTAAATTGTTCTTGAGCACATCTCCCTTTCATCTTCAGACTGAAACACAACACCATCAGTCATTGCAAACGAAAGAAAGAAAAGAGGTAAATTATTATTCACTCTGGTCATTGATTTTCTAGAACATGTAATCAGCATATCTAAGAAAAGCATTACCCTGGGTAAAAATGTCGGATTGACAGGTGCAATGGCAGTTTTGGAAGGCAGCACTCTCAATGGGTAATACCCCAGCATAGTTCCAGACAGGCTTACAGCAGCCCTTGCACTCTCTGCATGTATAACACAGTTAATACACTTAAACAGTGAAATATCAATAATAAATGCAGCATATGACCAACAAATATTTGGCGATGGTGTTACCTTCATCTGTAAACTCAATGAAGGCAAATCGGAGAATAGAATTGGGATCTCCGCATACCCGACAATCAACAACCTACAGCCAGGAAATACGAGTTGACACGGTAACATGGTAAACCATCATTAAGAAAGGGAAAACCCTAAATAGTACAAATGACAATGCAACGGAACAAAATAATCCGACAAATCATTTTAGTATTGCTTGGAATGATAATGTAACAGAACAAAAGAATCCGACACATCATTTACTATTGTTTGGACCTTTGTATATGATTAAATTAGTTAAAAAATATACCTTTGATGATATTAGATCAAATAGATTCATCACGGTAAGAGTTTTCGTGTAATATTTTTTATACAATATAATAGTTCTCTTCGGAAAAAAACAAACATCATAGACAAAACGTATCGGTTACTACCTGGCCGCAATTAAGAAAGAGAGATGCCAGCTGCTCTTCGGTAACCTAGATTCCGACATAAAACAACAATCATTAATTAGATGAATACACATGTTAAAATAAACATTGTAAATTAGCTGAGATGAGATAATCTACAAGACAGCTTAAATTCCTACCAGCTGATCAATATCAGACACATAAACAGTCCTCCTGATCATCTCTTCTCTTTTCTCCATATCCACTTTATGATTCGCTCTTCGCTTTCCATTAGTAGTGTAGCCGTTCTTCCTCTGAAAAACACATCATTGTATTAAAAAATAAAAGTGAAAACATAGCATCAAAAACCAACAGGAAAATAATAATAATGAAAGAGATCAAAACAAAATATCCATACCCTACGGTTAGTTTGGCCGTTAGCATTAGCATAATTATTAAGAAGTATAAAATTGTTAGGGTAACCAAACCCAGCAGCAGGTCCAGCAGCTAAGTAGCCATGATTATTTGTTAGCGACGGAGGCACAAATTCCTCAGCCATTGGATTCAGCTTTGACAACAACTCTTCCAAATCCCTCATTTCACGCTTAAAACTCTCGCCCCCATTCTCACCATTTCTGATACCATTCATCACATATCCATCATTGCTCATCATAAACTGCTGGTTCTGAACACCGTTGGCATGCATCTGACCCATTTGATGAGTCTTGAAGCTATAATTACCATTTTGGTGTTGATGGTTGAACACACCGTTGTTGTTCACATCCTGATCGGTCCTAGGTTTCGATTTCTCCACCTCAGTTGAGTCAGATGATACAACGTTGTTGTTGTTGTTGTTGTCCAAATTCTGACTTGAAGAACCGATTTTGGCACCAACATTTTCAGCAACAGCCATAATCACTTCTCTTGAGGTAAAAAGTTTCAACCTTTATTCTCTAATATCAGATTTCCCTTCAAATCTGTATCAAAAAATTGTTATCAAGTAAAAAAAAAACATGACCCATAAAACATCATATGAAAAAACAAAAAACAAAACACACACACACAAACACGAACACAGAGAAACATCAAACATAGTTTATATCAAAAACATTTCCAATGACATAAGATCAAACAAATATGAAGATTTTAAGGTAAAAACACAACTACCTTAAAACCCCAGAAAGAAATAACAAAAAAAAAAGTAAAAATTGGTGAAAGAGAGAAAGAGAGAGAGAGAGAGTGGTTTATCTTACTGATGAAGAAGATTATTATGAAGAGAAACGAAAAGGGTATTGTTCGGATCGTCGGATTTCGCTGAACTGACTTTTTGGACCTTCCTGAGAAGAACGTCCCAATTTGATGTCTTTGGGTTGTGAAATGTGACTATGATGATGATGAACGTATCAAAGTGACAAATAAATATATCATAAAATTTAATTAAAAATATTGGACCCAATTTTTCATTTAATTTCCATAACTACCCATTCAAGTATGTCATCCTTTTTTTCTTTTTCTTTTTGTAAAAGAAACCATGTCATCATCCTCATCCACCATACATAGTACATACATACATAATAAAGATATGTTATGCGATCGATAAGTTCCGACTCAACTGATAAATATCAAAATTGTTAAGTTATATGTCATAATCCGAGTTTAAATTTAAGATTTTCAATTTATGTGTGTAATATTTTAAGATGTTATTGTTACACTGTCTATCTTGAAAAAAAATGTTATGCATGCATGTCATCAATACAAAATTTTAAATAACGTGTTAAAAAAATATTTAATGAGTCACTTTTTCATTATAAAAAAATAAAACAAAAAGTCACTTTTGTTTAAGAATTGCGTTATGGATTATTAAATTTTGAGATGCATTTTACTCTTTGTTTTAACCGGTTGTAGTTAGGGTATTTGACTTTCGGTATGCAGCTTAAGGTATTTTTATCTCTTAGATTCTATAATCCGTTATGTGATTAATCTTTGAGTCAACAACAAAATATCAATTTTTCTATATTAAAAAGTGAATTCTAATGAGGGAGTGTAAGATTATTTGTTGGGGTATTTCATTGTTTTTGACATGTAAAAAATGGTAGTTAACTTTTGTAAGAGTTGGCTCAATTGACAATGTCAATATTATTAAGTTTAATGTTTTTACTCGAGTTAGAATCTAGAATCTCGTAGTTATGCAGTTGGATTTTAGGTGGTTTCTAATTGTGAGGAGTTTGGTTCATTTTAGCCGTGTATGATTTTGGGTCTTTTTATTAATTAATAAAAATAAGTGGGACTTAATATGTGTTTTTTTAACAATAAGTTTACTAGAAAAATAATAGGTAAGAAACTTTACTTGGAATTTTTGTATAAATTATTAGGATGTATATTTAAGAGGATGTCTGTTTAAATTTTTTGACAGCACATCTGTTTAATTTATACTAGTAATGCATTACTTTTGTAATAAAACAGATAACGTTGAGAAATTTTATTAAATTGGGAAAATTAATTATCTGGAAGAAAAAAATTTGAATTAATCTGATATAGAATCTTTTATTATCTGAAAATTGAATTCAAAGAAAAGTAAAAGATAATGTTTGATTTGCTTACAAATAAGATATGAAAAAGCATGTTTAGTTTTATTTTTTTTTAAATTAAAAAGAAAAGGATAGAAATAATTCTTTTGACTGCATGTTTGTTTAATTTATAATAATATTACTTTTAAAACTAAAAATAAAATAAAAATTGTCGTAAAAAGATAATTAATATCAGTCAACATAGGAATATTACACAGTACTTTTTTTTTTGGTCAAGTGAATATTACACAATAATTAATGCTAGTTAAAAATATTTGAAAATTGAATTCAAAGTAAGTCAAAATCTCATTTGAGTTATTGACAAATTAAATAAACAAAACATGAATTAAATCTGATATAGAATCTTTAAAAAGTATTTTTGTTTTTAAAAAATGCAAAGGAAATTTTAAAAATTAATATTTCCATCATTTTTCACACAGTAATGGATAATAACAAATATTCTGAAAATAGCATGTAATGAATGTAGTCTTTTTTATTTTTTTTGATAAAATGAATGTAGTCAATTATGACATTAATCCTGGATTTAACAGAATAAGATATTCATGTACAAATTCATTGTGAAATCAATTTTTTTTAATAAATTACTATTAACGTGTCAATAAACGTTTTTTTAAAATTGACTTTTTTGACTAAATTTAAAATATTGACTTAAATGTTTATAAATTAGTATACGAATTAGTAAAAACATAATTCCCGTGAGCTTAGCTCAGTTGGTAGGGATATTGCATTTTATATGCAGGGGCCGGGGTTCAAACCCCGAAATTGTGTGAGCTCTAGCCACTAGGCTACTTGACCAGAAGAAAAAAACATAAAACGATGTTGCAGAATATGTTTTAGAATATTCTTCTCTTTTTTTTTACAGAAGAATATTCTATTATTTAAATGCTGCAACATGGTTAAGAAAAAAAGCTTTCATAAAAAAACAACAAAAAAAAAAGGATATAAACTTTGGTAATTAAATAATCCCTTACCATTCTCTCAAAAAAATAATCCCTTACCTGATTTGAAGTTTTTTATGACGTAAGCCCAGCTTTCGTTTTATGGTGCGCGAGTATATACAGTTTATGGAATAACGATCAAGTCAGAAATTTTATAGAGTCGGGATAAAATTTAACCGTAAATTCACATGT
>Ga0315913_1010671_pt1 | contig 10527 bp, 10 predicted proteins | sample MpolsnodulesMG_FD_207736 | JGI IMG/M metagenome (GOLD analysis project Ga0315913, IMG submission 207736) | Medicago polymorpha root nodule microbial communities from Los Angeles, California, United States - small nodules | ecosystem: Host-associated > Plants > Roots > Nodule | place: USA... | reverse complement strand
GAACTATTATATAAAGCACAAGGCTACAAATGTACAAGTAGGTGAATGTGAACATTTTGGAGTTAATATTATGATCTTTAGATTGAGCTTTGTGCAAGTATTTGAGACAAAGTGATCAATAAAGGAGTACATTCATTGTGCGATTTCATTCTTTCTTTAATATTTTTCATTCTGAGTTAAACATCAACAATTGATATCATCAGTTTTGGTTCCAATTCAAGGGATGACGATGGCAAAATTTGATATTGAGAAGTTCACCGGAAAAAATGATTTTGGCCTTTGGAGGTTGAAGATGAGGGCGATCCTGGTGCTTCAAGGTCTTCAAGATGCACTAGCTGGTGAAGGAAAATTGCCCAGCACTCTTACAGAGAAGGAGAAGAAAGATCTTCTTGAAAATGCTCGTAGTGCTTTGATCTTGAGTCTTGGAGATAGGGTGCTGAGAGAAGTATCAAAGGAGAAGACAGCTGCAGAAATTTGGTTGAAATTGGAGAACCTTCACATGTCGAAATCCCCGGAAAATCGTCTTCACTTGAAGCTGAAGCTGTTCACATTCAAGATGCAAGAAGGAACAAAGATGGAGGATCACTTGGATGAATTCAGCAAAGTAATCTTTGATCTTGAGAACATTGACATTACTGTTGATGATGAAGATCAAGCATTGTTGCTGTTAAGGTCCTTACCTCAGGAGTATAAAAATTTGCATGAAACACTTGTATATGGGCGTGATTCTTTAACGTTAAAGAAGGTTCAATCTACTCTAATGTCATTGGAATTGAAGAAGCAATCTGAAAGCAAGATTGACAACAATGGTAAAGGAGTCATGGCAAGAGGCAGTTCAGAGAAAAGAGAATTCAAGCACAAGGAGAAATCAAGATCAAAGTCCGAGTCAAGAAAATGCTTTGTATGCAAGAAGGAGGGCCATTTTGAGAAGAATTGTCCTGAGAGGAAGAAATTCATGAAGGACAAATACAATGATGAAGATTCAGGTAATATGTTCATTGGCAGTGAGCGAGGGATGGGTTGGGATGAGTTATAACCAACCCTGTCCTAAATTTTGATCGAGCCATTTTGAAGAACCTAACCCATCACTGAACCAGATATCTATCCAAATATCTATGGGTCATTTTGGATCGGGTTTATTTAAGACGAAATCGGGTTGGTGCGAAATATATGTACAACCTTTGTTTAATGACTTTGCTACTAAAAAAAATAGATTTAGTAATTAAATTTAATAGGTACATTATTAATTTTATAAATAAAATTGTCTCTTAATTGTAAACAAAGCGTAGCATTACTACAACGACAAATATAACCTTATTGTTGAATATCAAACTTTGTTATGCAAATTAAATTTTCAACAATTGAGAACCACAGAAACAAATAAATTCAAACCAAAATTTTACAGGTTCAAAGTACTAGGATTAAAAATCTAAAATAACTCAAATGAGAAGTGGAAAAGTTGGATGTGTAATTTGTGCTCGTGTATTGGAATGGGCTACTAAAAAAATTAATAGTAAATACATGTATAATAGGACGGGCTTGGTAACCCAAAGGTCAATCCGGACCCGTCCTGACCCGATGGCAGGTTGTTATTTGGACGATCCTTAAAATCAGAAGATGGAGATCATGTTTATTCACTCCTCTATGTTGATGACATGCACCTTATTTCAAAGAACAAGTTGGTAATCAACAAATTGAAGCAGCAATTGAAGTAAAATTGAAATTAAGAATGTAGGAACTACCAAAAGAATTTTGGGCATGGAGATTACTAGAAGGGAAAGGTTGGAGCTGGTACTGTCTCAAGCAGTTACAAAGTTAGTTATAGTTAGTTTACTATGTCCCAACTACTTATTGAGTGGGGTTAGAAGATAACAAACTTTGTACCTGTCATAGAACTAGTATATAAGGCACAAGGATCGAATATACAAGTAGGTGAATGTCAACATTCTGATCTGTAGATTGAGCATTGTGAGTAGTAAATACTTGAGAAAAAGTTATCTATAAAGGAGTTCATTCATTGTGCAATTTCATTCCTTGATTTTTTTCATTGTGAGTTAAACATCAACAATAATATTGGCTTTTTGAATTGATTGGATTATTGTCTCCTATCGATGAAAAACGCAAGATTGATGTTTGATATTTTGATAAGGACAAAACTTAGGTGTAGAATCAAAATACAAAACACCAAAATCAGTTCTCTCTATCCACATTTCCTATTTTGGAAGGAGAAAAGAATAAATAGTACCATATAAAAACAACATTTAAGTTTTTTCTTTTGATAATTGATCTATTTGACATGTGAATTTGTGTTGTAGGCGGTGAATCGACAGCAGATAATTGTCAAATACTACAATCCAGAGTGAACAGATTAAAATCGGACAAATCTCAGATTGTTTCGGATAAGTTGAGAGGCTACTCTTGTGATATTAATTTTACTGGTAAGCATGATTCTTTATTTGTCTTTTTTAACATTGAAACTGTCTTTATTAAACCCTGTTATTGAACCTGTCTTTACTTAGTAGTATCCAGTTTAGTAACTAAAAATAACTAGTTTTATTCTTAAACCAATTTGATCTTCTCTTAATAATATTAGAACCTCAAGCGTCAAGCCACTCAGTTAGGGAGCCTGAAATCCAAAATGTTGTAGATAATAATCGTACTTTATTAGTTTGTTTCAATTTCAGGTTTTACACTTCTCTAGATTGCACATGTAAAGAGCATATGCGTAAAACTTTTTTTGTTCATCTTGCTCAGATTGGATGGATTTGCTGATTGCTTTACATATTCATATACTTCAATTGCAGCTTTGGATGCTTTCACTTGCATCATAGTAGTAGTAGTAGTACATAGTAGCTCTTTCTTTTGCCCCCCTTTATTTGGGGGTGGTGGGAGTGGTGTTCCTGTAATTTGTTTTTCATGGTTTTATGTGTTGTATATGAATTTGGTCATGGGTGGGTTTTATATTTTGGCCAAGAATGCTATATTGAAACCAGTGCTTCATTTTGGTTTAATCAATTAAGAACATTTTCTTTTTACTATAAATTGCTGACCCTGGTTGTGAGGTGAGGACCTCTAGAATCAGTTGTCAATAAATTTTTTGTTTTATCACAGTGTGATTGATTTGCATGGTTGTTAGACTTGCAAATCAACTTGTAGAGTTTGAGAATTTTAAGAGTCTAGGAGGCCAAAACAAGTTGACTCACTCAGACTCGTTTTCGTGGTAGATTTGCTCGGACTTGGTCGGACTCGGATATACTATTCTTTTTTGTTGCTCTGTTCATTTCTGCTGTTGTTTTTATGCATGCTCTGTTTTTGTTTCATTGTATTCTTATCTCAAATGAGTGCTTACTGTTTGTGTTATACCTGTCCTCTAAAAATAGCTTCTTTTTTATTACTGTTGTTTTTGTTTTTTGTTGTTCTGTTTTTTGAAGCAATGTGACCCTTTGTTTCATTATAGCTTGTTCCCTTTGTGTGTGTCTCAAAATGTCCCTTGTTTTGTTACATTTTGAAATTGGAATTTTTATGTTAATTGGTGTTCTATTATGTATGTGTCTTTTTAAAGTCATTTTTATTTTCCATAGACTCGCAAGTCTGACAACCTTGATTAGTACAACATGTTTGTTCGGGTCCTGTTAAGAACTTTTATGTAAAACCTCAGATCTTGTTCTGTTAGATGCCGAGAGGTGATCCATTATTGACTTGTTTGTGTGAGTTATGTATCTTCTACACAAGTCACAACTACTCTTATGGAGTGTTTGTTTCAAGTCTAAGAATTACATTCACGTGAATACATGGCTAAGAAAAAAAACATTTTTGGGTATTAAGGTTCTCAGGAAAAATTGTACCAAAAAAAAAAAAAAAAAGGTTCTCAGGAATGAGATAACTTCAATAATTCCAAAGTGCGAAGGTGGGAATGTGCATTTCCATGAATTTTTACTAGGAATATCAAATTGGGCCAAACACTTTAAAATTTACCTAGAAATTAAATTTCTATCTTTATACTCCAGGGTAACTTATTCCTGGTAAGTATTTTTGAGTGCTTGAAACAAACGCCCGTAGGCATATTGTTGGCCAAGTAGTGCTCTAATTTTTATTTTTATTTTCACGAACAACCTACTAATTTTGATTTTTGATCAAATAAACAGACAAGGAGCTCGATATAATTGAAATGGCTGTTTATGGCGATGTAATCCGGCCAGGAAATCAGTGTAGGTGCAGAACTGTTGATGAAGTGCTTGGAAAATTCAAGGCGAAAGACGACACAAATGCTTGCAAGTTGCCATAGGAGGATGGATCTTATCTATAATAAACAAACAATCTTAGCTGTAATAACAGGATGAACTTTACTCTATTTTCTTCTTTTTTAGACAAAACATTGCAATTCTCACTTTCCGTCATTGGTCTTGTGTAAAGATTGACATCTAGACGGCTTGTTAAGCATAACTTGATGATGAAAAGGAGGATTGACATCTAGACGGCTTGTTAAGCATAACTTGATGATGAAAAGGAGGGTGTTAGACACATCCGGAAGAACATAAGTTGTACATTTTAGACTAACGTACCCACTAGATTGTTGGGCAAGTGCATCAAAAAAGGTTTTATACAGCGCCAGATTGTTGCAACTTCCCAACTTGGGAAGCTTTTGATAGATGTGTTTGGTGTCGACACATGTTAGTGTCCGACACAACACATATGATTACATTCAATTATGTCATTTTTAAAATCATTACTAGTGTCAACGTGTTAGTGTCGTGTCTGTTTCGGTGCTTTACAGTTTGCAAGTCTGTTTGATAGCATGAATGGACATGGTTCACAAGTATTTGCTTGTTGTACTAATAGGGAACTGATTCGCTAGTATTTGGATGTTGTGGTGGTAAATTGTATAATTTGTGATTTAACTGAATCAACAAGGCCAGACTCATGCATGTTCAAATTTATACTAGAATATTATACGTGTATTTTTTTTTTGGTGGTGATTATACGTGTATTTTTGCTGGCAAGAAAATTTGTGCAAAAATTTGCGTTATATTACGAGTCATTTGTTGAGATTTTCCGTTATATTCTATGGCCGCAGTGTTTATTTACGAATTAATTTTTTGAACAAATTCAAATGTTGGATAGTAAAATGAATAATTTGCTTCATACAACTCACTTGGTTGGGTAGCACTTGGGTGACATTGGCCAACTACAATGTTACAAGTGGCTTTCTTCTCTCTCTTTCACAAGGTTTTTTTGTTTTTTATACACTTGTGTGACATTGTGGTTGGTCAATGTCTCCAAATGCTATGTCATCCAAATGTTATCCCTTAAAAGCATTAATCATTCCCTTAGTTTTGTGAAACATAAGTTTTGAAAGGACATACATTTGAGGATTGAGCCAAAACTGGGCTCATTGTCATTACTCAGCAGGATGTTACTCTCCTTGATAAAGAAACTACAAAATATGATTGCTAAGTTATATATGTTATAAGTCAGGACTATAAGTTATATATGTTTGTAAGTTGTAACCATGTATTGATATTTTTTCCTTCACTAAATTATGATTTTTTTTTTTTTTTGTGAAACAAGAGATTTTGAAATAGCATTAGAATTTGAGGATTAGTAGAATACAACAAAACTGGGCTCCTTTTCAGTACTATGTTACTCTCCTTGATTAAGAAATCACTAAATCTGATTCCTTTGAAGCTTAAACTAACTGTGAAAAATGAAAGTTGAAATGACCACATTGCTCATATTGGTGTTTGAAAGCTCTTAGGTAACAACTCATGCTGCTATACACTGTACATCCTAATGTTCCTTTGTTCATAGTCACAGCACTGAGCTGAGCTTGGGAGATGACCCTCTCACAAGAACAATTTGATCCCATATCTGAAGGATCTATATATCCTTTCATAGTGCCATATGAATAAAATATTACATTTCCTGTTACTTTAATTCCCATGCTTCTTACCTGCAATCCGTTAAAAATGCTATGTTAATTGTAAACATTCTCATTTCACAAATGATTAGCTTTGGAGTAGCATAGCACCTTTCTACTGTTAATCTATTTATAAGATTATTTCAAGAAATCTAGTCCATAGACAAAAAATAGAAACATGTTTTTGTTCTTAGGACAACAATCTTCTTGATATCACTGTCACATACCTCTCTGAAACCATGATCTTCGGACTGTATGTCGAATGTGGCGCTCATGTCTTTCTAAGAGCTCGTCAACTGTATGCATTTGAGATATTATTGGCCCTGAAAATTCCACCTTCTCTCCTTGATCCTGATAACTCTGTAAGGAGGGAAACAAATAAGAATCATGTCTTGACAAGGATGTATATTATTAAGTTACCTAGTTTTGGCTTGAATTTTGATTCTCTCAAGTTGGAATCCTTTCCAACATGAGGTAGTTATGCTCGTGATCTCACCATTAAAATTCATTGGATCCTACTAATATTTTTTTGAGATATAGAATTCAATAAATTTTAATTGTGAGATCACCGACAGTCCGACATAACCCCCTCATGTTGGATTTCAACTTGAGAGGATCCAAATATGTTTGGCTTGTGATCCAAGAAAATGATTGACCATGTTTACAAGATAGGTACAGTAACTAAATAGCACCTCATATCAATCTATATATATACTGAAGCACAAACAGAATAAAATGTGGCTGGAGGCATATAAATTGCATCCCTCATCAGAAAAATATCAAATACAGTATTCGATACACATCATTGAATCTGGCAAATTCACAAACTTACCCGGTTACTTCTCTTGGACATTGAATCTTCTCTATGATAAAGCATCATAGACAGTTCTTGTGAGTGGTACTCTTCAGAAGTATCAAAGGAATCTGGACGATCAAACTTACTCCATTGGTTTTGCATCACTAGCTTAGAAATTTCAAGTAGATCATGACCTCTGGAGCTGGTGCGTCCCCCCAAAACTTCCTTATTTTCATTGTTTCTATTATCAGAAATGTTATTTGAATTTAGTGTAGAAGTTTCTAATGAACTAAATATATGTCCTTTAGAAATAGATCGAGTGTGGGATCTAATTGAAGTAGCGTCATCTTTACGCCTTTTTGCCCATGCAAATCCACTTGATTTTGAAACTTGTAATGGTCCGTGAAAGGGAATATCTACTTGAGATGCATCCTTTATATGGGAAGCATCTTCTGGTTTACCAGTGGGTGGCTTTGTTGCCATTTCACAAATGTTTGTGTTCTCTTCTTTAAGGATGTGGACAGATCTATCATCCATGTTTTGTGAAGTTTGAACTTGACTTGTCAAATCCTGGAATAGAAGAGTAAGAGTAAGATTTTAGGTGACAGTTAAACTTTGGCAATTAGACCATAGCTGCAAAACAATATGTGTGCCACGCAAGGTAAAAAACACAACGATGCAAGTTGAAAGAAAGTAAAACAGACCTCGGCTAGAGGTAATTTACTCAGTCCTACTGGCTTTCTTGATGTTCTTCTTTTTTCAGGTCCACAAACTCGCCCAGCAATCTTTTTCCTGAAAGTTCATCACCATATAGGATTTAACGAAAAGACAGGTAACAGTGTCTGGTTTGACCATACTATAAAAGAGATTATCCAATGCTAGACAACAGTTGGTATGTGACAATAAAAGATTATACTATTAGCCAATAAAATAGCATAAAATAGACGGTGAAATTGATGTTTACCTTTTTGTCTCCTCCTCGTGTTTCGCATCGATCTCTTTGCTAGGTGGGTATACTGGTAAGCTTGATGGCTCGCATGCATAAGGTTTTGTTTTGAAATACTGAAAGTGGTAAGAATACAAATTGTAGTATTAGAAAAGTAGAAGAGTCCAAAACCATGTATGCATCCATCTTCAAATAGAGTTTATGATTAATAACGGGGGAAAAACTTATATTGATTGAGAAACAAAGTTCCAAGAAGAATAATCAAATTAAAATGGACAAAGCCGATAAAAATAGACTATGTTCAACAATAGAGATTATTCACCGAAGATAGAATGCTAACAAACACAAATACAACTCTGCCAAGTAGAGCTACCTCCAATGAAAGAGCAGATGATGCCGTTCCACGTTTGTTTGGTTCAATCGAAAGAAGATTTTGTAACAGGTTTACACTGGTTGCAGGAAAATCTTTAAATGTTTCTCTTAGGCAACTATCATATGGTTGCTGTGGCTTGAATAAAGTTGCGTGAGGCAGTCTGGTCTTTTTCCAGTATTCATCGGGTGGAGAGCCGCAGAGCTTGAAGATTTTATGCAATTGTTCAACCTGTATGCATAACAAAGATGATTTAGAAGAAATTCAAAAGAACAGTTAAAACTAGATATTGGAATTGTTGATATATCAATATCATAAACAACTGAACTTGTAATGATTGCATCAATGTCAAATAGACCAACAGGATTGCCACAAAGCCTCATGCAATAGGTTTGGACCCACATTTCTACTCTACAACAGAAAATACAATGAAATTTTTAACAAATTTACACTAACTGATACTATCTTACAGGGGAATCTGCAACACAAGAAATCAAATGGGGAAGGAGAAAAGTTCATACGTTTTGAAAAGATTGGTATCACTACCTCTGTTCTTCCCTTAAGTATAGGCTTCCCAACAAGTAGCTCGGCAAATACACAACCAACACTCCAAAGATCCACAGATGGACCATAATCTGTTGAACCGAGCAAAAGCTCTGGAGGACGGTACCATAAGGTGACAACGCGACTAGTGAGTGGCTGCTTCTTCCCGGAATTAGAGAAATTTGCCAATCCAAAATCTGCGACCTTTAATATCCCTTCATTATTCACCAGAAGATTTGATCCTTTGATGTCACGGTGCATTACACCCCTTGAATGACAGTGCTCAAGACCAGATAACAATTGTTTCATGTAGCATTTGATCTGCACAACAAAATTACTTTTTCCTTTTAATCAACCTTTCGTCACAATTCATCACCAAAATTTAGAATTATTGTTGCCAACATTCATAAAGGAAAATTAAGCTAAGCTAAGAATACCTGTGATTCGGTAAAGTTGATTTCTGGTTTAGACAAGAGCCCTGTGACATCATGCTCCATGTACTCAAATACAAGGTAGATGCTACAAGACAATCTTGAAGTAATCAATCCTTCCAGTTTAATGATATTTGGATGATCAAGCCTTCTAAGAATCATAATTTCTCTTGCCATAAACCTCACACTTTCTGGCTCAAAATTGTCAAATCTCACCTTCTTTAATGCCACTATCTTTCCCGTCTCAATCTCCTTCGCTCGGAAAACACTGCTATATGTACCCTGCCCAATCTATTCATACAGTTCCCAAATTCAAAAAATTAATAAACATCAATTTACGTTAATTCATCAAAAGAATCTACGTTAATTTACAATTTGTTGTGTTCAGTTGAGCAGTTTATTATAGATAACTCAGAAAAGCAAACATACCATAATCCATATAAACAAACACATACATTTACATCACTACAACAAGATTGAGAATGTTCTAACATGAGATTTACAAGAAACAAACCTTGTCAAGTTTTTCAAATGCATCAGACCGGAGAGGAACCCAACCATGAATAGCTTCGGAAGCAACCGCGCTAAGCCAAACTGGCCAACCAGCCGCGGCTTGTTCTCCCTCCACATACTTACTAAGATTCCCTAACCTGAAACTCAATGAACCACCTTCACCATTCAAACTTGTTCTTCCTGAGTCACCTACCTCACTCCAACTCACTCCAAATGACTCAGTATTCTTCTTATTCTTCTTCTTTACACTGTTATTCCTCTCTAAGTCAACTGAATGGTCAACGGCAGGTGTCACAGACACACCTTGCTTCACAAACACACAACCCATGAATAAGAATAATGCCTCATCAACACGTTACTCTTGTTCCTTTGAACTGCAGAAAATGAACACAACACCATCAACTGTTTAAGAATGAAAGTGAAGATTGGTTTGGTTTTGTTTTTGCGGCAATTGCGGAGAGATGATAGATGCTGGAATTTTAATGAGTATCACAAAAACATAGCGCCGAAATCAACGGAAACAGAAAAACTCACTTTCTTTTGTTATACTAATGCATTTGCCTTTTCATTGAAAAGTACTATTCATTCATTAACTCAAATGCAAACAAAAAAATTCTTGTTTTGTTTGTTTGCAAATTGAAATTGAAATGTTTGTGTATGAAACAAAACAAGGAATTTTTGCATGGGATTGATTGGATTCAGAAAAGATAGCGTGTCACAATGAGAGGTACTAGTAAGTATACTAGTATATGTTTCATTTTCAATTTTCAATAGGGTCATATTCAATACTAATCATCAATTATTATCAATTACACTTGGCAATGGTATTGGGTCGTTGTTGTTGTCTCTTCATTAATACCTCTAGCTAGGTTTCATACTCACACTTCTTCATGCACCATTTTAATTACTTGGACATAGGGCAATCAAATTTCTAATAATAGATAAATTATATAGATTGTAGTACACGCATGGTTGCGTTTGATTTTGAAGGATTGGAGTAATAAATGGAGC
>Ga0315913_1010669_pt1 | contig 10527 bp, 9 predicted proteins | sample MpolsnodulesMG_FD_207736 | JGI IMG/M metagenome (GOLD analysis project Ga0315913, IMG submission 207736) | Medicago polymorpha root nodule microbial communities from Los Angeles, California, United States - small nodules | ecosystem: Host-associated > Plants > Roots > Nodule | place: USA... | reverse complement strand
GGGGAACTAATACTTACCAGTTTACTATTCAAAGTGCTTATAGGTTGCAACATGGGGATATCCATACTCTAGAGGGCGATTGGAAATCTTTGTGGGACTGGAAAGGACCACACCGTATACAAACTTTCATCTGGTTGGCAGCTCAGGAGCGCATCCTTATCAACTTTCGGAGAAGCAAGTGGGGAGTGGGCATATCTCCACTTTGTACTAGATGTGGGAGAGATGATGAGACTACCATTCATGTGCTTCGTGACTATGTCTACGCTACTCAAGTATGGCTCCATTTGGTTCGATCTAACTTTATAACTGATTTCCTTGCTTTTGATTGTAGGAATTGGATTTTTGATAACATCAGTAAGTAGGGTATTGGTGGTCATAGTACAAATTGGAAGACAACTTTCATAACCACTTGTTGGTTCATGTGGACGTGGCGAAACAAATCTATTTTTGAAGAGAATTTTCAACAACCGAATAACCATGTCTTGGTGATCCAAAATTTTGTTCAAAAGATAGACTTGTGTTCAAATCAACGACTTCATCCCAATTTTCCAATGAAGGAGACAATCTACATAGGTTGGAAGAAGTCCCCTGAAGGTTGGATTAAACTCAATAGTGATGGTGCTTGCAAAGGAAGTGGAGAATATTCAGGTTGTGGTGGCCTCTTTCGCAACACTGAAGGGAGATGGTTAAAAGGTTACATTTGAAAGATTGGAGTTTGTGATGCACTCCATGCTGAAATGTGGGGCATGTATCTTGGTTTGGAGATGGCTTGGCGAGAGCACATTCCGCAACTCATTGTTGAAAGTGATTCTAAAATCTTGATTGACATGGTTACAGAAAACTGTAAGTTTAGTGGCTCAGTTCCCATATTGGTGCAACACATTCGAAAACTCCTGGCTTTGGATTGGCGAGTCCAATTTCGTCATACTTGGAGGGAGGGTAATCGATGTGCTAAATGGTTGGCTAACTTTATCTTTTCTCTAGACTCTTTTAATTGTATCATAATGGAGAATCCCTCCAATAAGCTCCGTAGACTTCTTTTTGATGACATCTCTGGCGCTTCTATGCCTAGGAATGTTCGGCTAGCTTCTTAGTTTTCTTTGCCCCTCTTTTGTACCAAAAAAAGAAAAAAGGGTAATTTAGTAATATTAACACACAAAATTGACTTTTTTCTTTGTGGTGTCTGGGGTTTAAACCTCAAACCTTGCATATATTATGCATTGTCCTTACCAAGTGAGCTATGCTCACGGGACACACAAAATAGACATATTAATTACAAATAATATGTCTATTGAAATATGAAAAATCAAATTTAATATACATACAAATAAAGGATAATTCAATAATATTAACACACAAAATTGACTTTTTTTTTGTGGTGTCTGAGGTTCGAACCCCAGACCTTGCATATATTATGCATTGTCCTTACCAAGTGAGCTATGCTCACAGGACACACAAAATAGACGTTAATTACGCAAACATATTTTTTTAAGAAATGTGAAAAATGCAAAAGGTGCTTAGATATAAGGACGGAAGGAGTAATAGTTTAAATAAATGTTGTGTTCCACGGTCAAATTTGGAAAAATCCACATGTCGAATTAGTTGCATCACCTTCTGGAAAAAAATTAGTTACATCATATTAAATTTATGTCATGTTTGTCGTTGAAGAAACTAGACAATGAAAATGATGGTCATAAGAAAAATCATCATAGAGAATAGCAATAGTGCATGTACGTCATATTCACATTGTCAATGAGGGATAGAGGAAAACAATATTCCTATTATTTAATCTCATCAGTTCTTGATCACCATCAAACAAGTGATCCTTTAATCTCGGTTATCATTTTATATATGGAATATCTTTGATTTAGATTAAATTGAATATTTGGTCCTTAAATTGCTTGCAAATTAACTTCATACTCTTTTTCTTTTTTTTAAGAGGACTCAATGTTATTAGTAGTATATATTTTTTTTTTTTGAACGGTTATGTTATTAGTAATCAATTTAACAAAAGAAAATTGAGGCATTTCATAACCATCTTGCTTTAAGCTCTAGGTCTCTAAAGTATCTCAGGTATGTCATGTCCACATGATTTGCATTCTCGTCGGTGGAAAGCGTGATACCCACCAAGTAGAGCAAATAAACGTGGAGAGGCTGGTCTCGCTTCTTCTGCATCTTAGGTATGTCATCAGCCTCCTCAGTCGTAGCTGCCTTCTAAAGACGGGCATTGAAAATATCCCTCAACTAGCTAAAACGTGCATGGGCACCATTCATCTTTTCCACCTGCTCCTCAGCCTTGTCCACATCAGTCTCCAGCAGCTGCACCATCATATCAACTGCATCAAACCTGGAAAGTGGACCATCGTGGTCCAAGAGCGTGCCCTCGATGGAAAGATGCAACAGATATGGCACATCATCAAGTGTCACTGTCATCTCCCCCATCGTAAGGTTGTAGCTAGAGGTCTCCTCATGTCATCTCTCAACAAAGACAGAAACAAGATCGTGATCAAGAATACAATAGTTTGTATCTTGTAACCATTGAAGACCGGTGGCTCTTAGGGAATATCTGAATCATTGTGCTTGCTCCGAGCCTTGTTTTCATTATCATGTAAAGTCACTAGCTTTTTCCGTTATTTATGCACTTTAAACTACCACGCTACTGCCAAAATTAAAAACAAAAAATCAACATCATCTTCACAAAAAATCAAAATAATACATGCAAAAGTTAACATCAATTAACAATATAGGAATTCAATTTATATGAAAAACACAACACAATAAAGAAAATGTGTAGAGTCTTACCGCTCCATCAGACATTCTTCTCGCCACGTGAACATCATACATGGTCAACACAAACAAGTTAAGTGGGCCATTAAAATGTTCATACAGCTGCTCTGGCTCCACCTCCACCTGGCCATCATCACCCTCCACTTGTTGTTCCACCAGCTCCTCGCCATCAGCACGACATCTCCTACCCCAGCCACCACGCCAACCCACTCTCCCCTCCGCTTCATTCCTCTCCATGCGCTCTCACCTAACAGAAGCATGCATTGCTTGTCTTTAGTTTCTGATGCTATCCATACATGTAACACGCAACATCAAACATACACACAAATAACAAAAATCCACGAAACTGCAAAAAAAAAAAAAAAGGGGCAGAAATTGGCATTGTTACACTTTCGATTATAAAATCCGAACAACAATAACAACATAGTTTAGATTTTATAATCCGAATAACTTCAATGATTCAGAAGAAAAAATTAAACCCAAAGAGTTACAAATTGAGGGAATGAGACTTAACCCAATGTATCATCTATCTGTTATCGCTTTTCTAACTGAAGATTAAACTGAATCTTGTCTCCCTGGAAAGATTGAAACATAAATTTGTTCGAAACCTTAAAAATAGCAAAAACATTTTCATCAATCGAATCAAAATGACAATTTTGAATTAAAAAAAAGTCCAATCAAAACAAAATTTTGAAGCAAATAATTGAAAGAATAAAAACGCAGGAAAAACTTTTCATGCATGATAACCTATGAAGCCCCGCTACTTCAAAATGGATGACCTACCGTATCCTTTGCGTATCTTGCACCGATACCTACCTGATACTTCCCGATACATATCAGGAGAGTATCCGAAGATTAAATTTTTTTTAAAATAATTATCCAATACTTCCCGATACATATCAGGAGAGTATCCAATAATTATCTTGCACCGATACCTGCCTCGATATTTCCCAATTAATGTTAACTAAAATAACTTAACTCTTGAGTACTAATGTGTTCTTTTTTGGATATAGTGCTTCTTTTTTGGATCGATATAATATAGCACTAACAATGTTCCTTTTGGATATATAGTATAGCAGTGATGGTGCTCTTTTTGGGATATATTGTGTATGTAATTGACTAATCATCACTCTCTTAATCATCAATATTATTATATTTATGTTGATGTGCTACGAGCCTATGACTGGTTTATTTTGTTTTTTAATATATTTGCATATTAAAAAAATGGTTATAATTATATTGTACATTTAATTATATAATTTTTTTATAACGTATCCAAGCCGTAACGTATCTTGATTTTTGAAATTTTTCCCTATCGGCATATTAGTGCAGTATCATATCTGTATCGTATCTCCTATCCGGGCTTCACAGATGATAACCATCACAATATCTTGGGATTCGGAAGAGTGATTTCAGCAACAAAATCAAGTATTCCAGCCATTGAAAGGGTATGTTTCAAAAACATAAATCAAAAGTATCAATTAGGATGTGAGAAACGAAGGGGTTTGAATGAAATTGTAGGAAACCAAACAAAATTATATAGGGAAACAGAAATATTCGAAAAATAATGTTAATTACCTTGAGATACAGAAAGGCATATCATATGAGTAGAATTTTGAGAGAGAAATTGAAATTTGTAACTTGATTGATGAGAGGATTGGGAATTGAGAGAAAATCATAAGAGACGGCGAAAGTTTGCCTTAAGAAAGGAGTGAAATCGAAGAGAACACATTCATGCATGGGGAAAGGAAGTGATTCAATGTTCAGCTGAATAATGCATCGAGAACCATCATTTTTCTCTTGGTAACAGAGAAAAACAAAACGTGCGTGCATGATCAAAAAACAGTAAAAGGCTGGCTAGTTTTAAATAGCTGTTTCCAATTGTAGAAGATTTTAAATTAGCAAATAGCTCTTAAAAGCTGCCAAATGTCAAACTTGCCCAAGAACTTACCTTACTTTATTATATTGTATGATTGAACAATAGCGATGTATTTCTTTGCACATTGGCAAAACACAATATATCACTACTAGAAAATATACATTTCACAACATGAGTTTCACATCAGTGGATACCATACCTGATGTGAAATATGATACAGTGGCAATTTTGTAACAATTGTAAATTTTAGAAAGGGTTTACACATCAGTTGGAAAAATATTTGAAGGGAAAAATAAATGGTAATGGATTTTCACAACGGTTGGCATAATAGCTTAGGGGAAAGAAAGAAGACGATGGCAATTTTCTTATTTTGATGAATTATGTTCCACATCAGTGACATACTACTGCTCGAGAGGAAAAGTCTTTCACTCTAATAATTTCTTTTTCCCTTCTCTGAAAATGTATTTTGTTAACCACTGTGACCTAACTTCATCTCATTGTATCTCTTTTACACAAACCCATTTCTTCTCAATCTCCATTGTGACCATCTTCACCGTTTCTTCTTAATTGTTCCTTCCAAAGCATCACCTCTTGTTCCAGATCTTCCCCTCTCCCTCTCGCGCCGACGACCTGAGCCTCGCCGCAGATCTTGTCGTTTCTTCTTTGTCTCATGCGCCGCCGACATGAGCCTTGATGTTGACATCGTTGTTTCTTCTCTGTTTCTCGCACCACCAACCCGAGCTTCTGATTCTCCGGTACTATTCTTCGATCTAAGATTTATTTGCTCTATTTCCCTTACACACCATCGATTTGCTTTAGACCTGAACTATACATGAATAATATTATTCTTTTTTAATTTGTTTATATTGTGCTTTGGTTCTGGTTTTGTCCTCTAAATATGCATATTTTTAATGTAAAATAAAAGAATATCACCTCAGGCTGATTTAATTTAGTATAAATATAAATTTTAATTGGTGGAGGTGAATTTTTTTTTTTTTATGGTAAAGATTTCTCATCTGTCTCTATTGGACAACCGATGTGAAAACCTCTGTTTTTAGTTAAATTGATCATATATCAAATCTGTGATAGGCTGCCGGATGTGGAAAACCACTTATCACAACGGCTCATTACTCGATGTGAAAGGTTGTGGACATACAACATCTTCTTTAGGACCATCGGGTGCCACCCGATGTGAAAAGTCAATTCCAACCGATGTGAAAACTCATTTCTATAGCAGAGTATGTTGGAATATTAGTGAGAAGTTAGAAGAAAATAAAAAGGTTGAAAATTAAACACCAATTTACGAGACTTTGAATTAGTGTAGTGTGAATTGAAAAAAATGTGTGGAAGTCTCACATAATAGAACACACATTAGTAGTGTTTGTATTATGATATTTATTTTTTTAATACCTGATAATGAAATAAGATGTTGATTATTTTTTAAATTCGTGCAAATCTCTTCCCACAATTTTAACTCACGTTATTCATGATAAAATCGAGTCACCAACATATTTTACTATCAGTTTATTTTCTCCACTTTTGCCGGTTAGTTTCTTTTTGACCTTATCCGAAAGAGTCATTAAACTGATCAAATTGCTCTTGGAATTTTAGCTAAATTCAGTTATGATGTCTCTCTATAAATCACACTAAAGAGTATTACTGAGTTATCAATAACTTTTTCTCACTTCTCCCTCTTTCTACTCAATGAATTTCCAACTCATTGATCTCCTTTTACTATGTTCCTTTTGAATTAAAAATGTTCTTAGGACTATAGTCGTCCCTTCGAAAATCTTAAAGATCAAGGAGAATGCTTGTAACAAAAATCTTAAAGAAAAGTGCACGTCATATTTCCGATAACAATCAATTGAAGCAATTAACTCTTTTTAATCAACATGATATTGAAACAATCCCCGACACAAGAAGCGCTAAACGGAATTAAAGCGATTTATTTTTCAGTAAAACTCCATCACAATATAATAAAGTGCAACAAGAAACTTGAAATCTAGAAAGTTTAAAGTACATGGAAACATTTATATGACATATTACAATCGATGTGTTACTTAGTTATTTGTAAAGTTCCATCACTCCAAGGATGGAGAAAGCACGACAAACAACTTGGAATTTAGAAAATCCAGACTGTTTACCCAAACTCTCAAATTCTTTTGAAGTTCTTTCCTTACCACCAACTGTGATAAACATCATGTTATCGACAATTGAAATCATCTTAGATGCATTTGTTGATTCTAGATCTTCTGGCGATATGAAATCCACAATTATGACCTTACCATTTGAAGGCAAAGCTTTATGACAATTGCTTAAAGTTTCTAAGCATTTTTCATCCGACCAATTATGGAACACAAGCTACAACAATATAAGTCATGTGTACAAAATTAGAACCGATGATATTATCAAGATTTAATAATTAACTAGATAAAATAAATGTTTATATTTATGTATTTTTTTAATGGCATATATAATAAAGGTTGGTCTAACTTAGACCTCAAGTTAGCAAAGTGGCAAAGGAGTTTTATGTTTTCAGATTGGTCTAAGTTAGCAACTCATATGTGTGTGTCTATATATATGCCATTAAAATGAGATGATCTTCTTTTTTTTTTTTATTTATTTATGTACGTATACCACCAACCTTAATCATTATAGCATCTCCTTGTGGAACACATTCAAACATATTTCCTCCAACATGTTCGATCCCTAAATAAAATTTGACAATATTTCATAACTATAGGGAAAGTCTTTCAAAACAAATAATCTTGGGAAAGTGGTCACTAAATATAAAATATGAGATGATCAAACAATTACCTGGAGAGGATGGTGCATGTTCAATCACTTGTGGGAGATCAAAATTGATTGCCTTTATTGATGGATATTTGGCTATAATCATTTTAAGACATTGTCCATTTCCACCTCCTACATCAACCAGTGTTGATATTCCTTCATATCCTTTGTATATTTCAAGGATTATTTTCATGTGAATTGCACATGTTTGAGTCATTGCTTTGTTAAATAAGTTGTTTATTTGTGGATCTTTCTCAAAGTATTCATAGATAGGTACTCCATGAACTTTCTCGAATACGTTTATCTCTGGTTCTATAATTGCTTCCTTTAAATTTGACCTATATATCACAAAAATGATTTTTGTTTATAACAACACAAACGATTATGTGACATTATTTTTTTTTACTATCGAATTTTTAGCTATCGAATTTCAAGTAAGGGACAAACGCTTACCACACTCCTAGGAAAGCTGGATGATTCAAATATGATGTGAATGAGTCCATATAATTATCCTCATTTTCATGATGGACAAAGTGTTTACCGGCAGGTGTGATTGCATAAACTCTCACCATGCTACCATCATCATTGGTCCGAGTGGAAATGGACAGGAGACCGTGGCTAGCAAGCAAGCGCAACATACGGTCAAGCCTATTTGGTAAGTCGGAGTATTGAGTTATTGGTAACTTTGAAGCAATTTCGAAAGCCGACACAAATCGAACACTGTTTTCATGTGATATTTCCATAGCAATGATATCAAACAAGTTGAGTTCAATTGCAGCTTTAAAAACTGCAGGAAACACCATATTGGCACCTATAATCATGGCTAAGAGGGTATCACTATCATCTATTTGTGGGGTGAGAGTTTCCACTACATGGTTCTCTTTCTCATTGGTATAGGAACTCATGTTTTTTTTTTCTTTCTTTGTTGGGTAAGTCTATGCAAATTGTGATGGTTGTGTATTTACTTCTTTCAAGTTCTCTATTTTATAGCCAGATTTGGCACTAAACATTCAATTTCTTGTTAATTTATGTCAATATCTCCTTTTGATGTCATACTTAACCATTCTATATTAGAACGTTAATTAATAACGTTATACTAATTAAATGCTTTCAACGAAATATATAACCCTAAAGTATTATGTGTCACTCTCAATACACCTACATGCAGGATTGAACATAAAATGTGACTCAATCAATCTAGAATAGACTTGTTCCTTCTGTTATTTATAGTCAAGTTGTTAAGGAAAAGCTTGGAATGCCAAGCTTTAGGTTCATTTCCTTTTGAGGGTTTATGGCTTTGTCCCCCCTCTTTTGTATCTTGTTTCCTTTTTAATGAAGCTTAGAGGTTAGCAGGCTTACGGCTACCTCTTCTGCCAAAAATAAATAAATCTTTTAACTCATATCGTATCATATGAGACCTCAATAGATATATTGCTTTTCTTGACTTCAAAAGATCACTTGGAAACACCAAAATACACATTTATGACATTTGTATCTCCACTCTAAAACTTTGATACTCCATAAATACATATTTTTAACTTAAAATGTGAATCAAGGGATCACTTTGTTTAGCATGGTCAAATCGATAATTTAGAACAGATAATTTATAATGTATAAACTCCTATAATCAAAATAAAGTTGTTTGGTATTGTCATTCTCTCTTGAGCTTATAAGATTTTTATGGATTTATAACATACTTTGAGATTTTATTTCAAATACCATTTAAACTTATTTTCTATCTCAATTTCCCCTTCAATATCTTAATTAAAATATTAAATATCAATTTTTATGTCATTTTGTATTTAGCTTGTTTAACCACTAATTTTATTTTACACTTCAAATTAAATCAACTTATTTATCCAATAACAACGAATTTAATTAATATCTATTACAAGATCATCTGGTACACCTAAATTGTCGGTTATTCGATTTTTTTTTGTACATAAACAAAGGCTTAAAATATGTATGTCATTTGTACTAAAAGTAAGAATTTACAAAATATATTCTTTTGGTGATTAGAATTTATAAAACAACCCCTCATAAAAAAAAAATTAGTAATAATACTTAGATTAATGATATTTTAATTTAAATATAAATTAATTAAAAAATTTCTTAATATTTGTCCAAACATCAGGACGTATCAAAATCATATATATTTATGAAATGAAGAGAGTAGTAATGTAACAAGATTAAATTGTATCCCCTCAATAAAAAAGATTAAATTGCATAATTTTTTGTACAAAAAAGTAGCATAAACTTTTCATAAAAAAACGTCATACTAGGAAAGATTAAATAACATAACACTAAATAAAGGTGGATTCTAGGGTGAGGGATCAATTAAGTCCCTCACCAATGGACCACGAAGAAATTACAATTGGATTTAATCAATGGATCATATTTATTAGAAACAAAATTAAGAACATCTACATCTCTCCACACACAATTTTATCTCATTTCTTCTCCTATCCCTTTTGTCAGTTCCATCACCGACCTTTCCTTTCTCTTGTATCAACGGTCTTCGAAACTAGAAAAACCACCATGAAAATCATCTCATAGAAAAGCTATGACCCCAGCAAACTACTCAAAACAACCGTTATCAATAACCTCAACCATTGTTAACCATACCACCATTGTCTAGCCTTGGTGGTGCACATCATCAGCAAGAACACTACAAATCGAACACATTACACCCCAAATTTGCTTCAACAATTGGAGCCACTGTTCGTCACCCACAACTAGGCTCAAATTCCTCAAATCTTTTCAGTGCACTGTCCCTCTGCTAGACCTCTGTATGATCTTCTATGAACACGATGCTCAAAGTCATATCCTAATTTCTAGAAGGACCAATTTATAATATTATCATTTATAAGCACTGTGATATAAAGGATCTTGCTGGTGGTGCACCAGTACACCAATTTGAAACTGATGTGCCATTGAAGTGTAGAAGCCAAACCACTAATATAACTATATTTTCAGTGCTGGAACAGTGGTTTTGAAAATAATTTGTTACTCGACCTTTAAAGGTGAAAGTGGTGATGTTAATTCAGATTAAGCTTTTTGTAATCGCT
>Ga0315913_1010665_pt1 | contig 10529 bp, 6 predicted proteins | sample MpolsnodulesMG_FD_207736 | JGI IMG/M metagenome (GOLD analysis project Ga0315913, IMG submission 207736) | Medicago polymorpha root nodule microbial communities from Los Angeles, California, United States - small nodules | ecosystem: Host-associated > Plants > Roots > Nodule | place: USA... | reverse complement strand
TAAATAAGAGTCTTTATTGAGATTTTGTGAAAGAGAGTGTGTTATGATATTTTTTTTCAATTATTTCTTAAAATTCATAAAATCTCTTGAAATCTCTTGAAATCCATAAAATCATTTCAAATCCTTTAAAATCTTATAAATTAAATCCATTGAAATCCTTAATAGTCTTTTAAAATCTTCAAAGTCATCAAAATCCTAATCCAATACACCCTCCTTAGACTCTCCTATCTCCTATTAAAAAAACAAAATAAATGTTTTTCTCTTATGAATAAGAAAACACGAGACGTATATTTGTAATCGATAAATAAAAAACACATGTAATATTTGCCTCTAAAACACAAAAAAATGTGAAACAATATATATCTTTGAAAAAAAAGACTCGAGACTATTATTTTTCCTTAATACATAAAAAATAAGTTCTTGAACATGCCATAAATGTCATTTTGAGCCAAAACAACCAATTAGGAACAATCCACGGAGTTGCAATGGTCTTGAAACTCCGGTCGCAGTTTAGATCGAGGGATGAACAAACGACATAAATCTATCATTATCCACCAACGATGCAAGAACGACCACTACCGTCAACACGGATCATCTAGGCACATAACCCTTTCGAGCAACATAAGGATAAAACCAGTCATGGTTAATCGAGATTTGCATCCAACGGAACAACGCCAGAACTAAAGAATCCATATCATCAATCCAGAAAACCAAACTCATGATTTTCGGACCAAATCACAGAGCAAGGTCACCATCCATCTTCATTTCCAGAGAAAAAATGAAAACAAATGCCAATAAACAAAAAGGAAAAGTACATAGTAAAAACCAAATCGAGACTAACACATAATCGCGTCGATGCAGATCTCTACAAGACAACGTTGACGTTGAACGAAACCAATGACCACAACCGAATTAACGCACACCAAAACTGTGAAAGGACATCTGCGACAACGCTTCATCGACAAAGATCTGAAACTTATAAATATATTTTTCATTTATGCATCAAAACACGGGACATATATTTATTACTAATAAACATAAAAAACACTTGACACATATCTGTCATCATTGCGGCAAAAAAAAGTTACTGACAAATTTAAAAATTCACGGGATAAATAATTCTCATCAATAAATAAAAAAAATAAAACAATTTGAAATTGAAAAACAACGGTCTATCACCCGTACATTGCACGGGTTAACACACTAGTAACTGAATTAATTAAAAGCAATTTTTTTTTCTATTGCTGTTTTAGTATAACACTGATACCTTGGTACTTCAAAAGAAAGTGGTATCAAAGAGGGCAAAGGCTTCCTGCGATGGCAAAAAACAAGTCCCCTCTCACGAGAGAGTTTTATACAATCATATGATTTATTAATTTTTAATTCAACAACCCATATTTTAGAAGAGCAACCTGTTTGAATAGTGTTGGACAACTTTTATCATATTATCAGGTTATTAGCACATGAATAGTTAAATATTGGAATTATTTTGCACCACAGAATATATATTGGAATTATTCATAAAAAATCGTATTATTCATAGACAATTCTAACATTGGATTATTACCACGTTGGCAGTCTAGAAATGACCATCTAACATTGTATTATTAATAGAAAATTTGGAATTTTTTTCTTGTTTCATAATTGATAAAAATGTTATTTCTATTAATTTAATACATTCCCTATTAAATTTAAATATGAAATTGAACAACCATTATAATAATTTTATTATTTTGCCACTGGTTCGTAGATTATAATTTTCAGTTATTATTAATATAATGAAAAAAATAGTGTGATGTTATGTTTTGAAAAAGAAATTAAGAAGTATTTGTTATATTTAAAAAAGAAATTGTTGTGGCAGAATTTTGTAGAAAATTTAAAATATCGTCCGAGTGAATTGAAGTTTTTGTTATATTTTAAAAAATATCAAACTAAATATGTTTTTGATCCCTATAAAACTGTGACATTCTTTTTTTTTTTAACAAGCCAAAATAAAATTGTGACATTCTAAGATTAGTCCTTTCTTCCTTAAAAAAAAAGATTAGTCCTTACTAAATTTTAATAATTTTTTTAGTCCTTAATAAAATTCGGCACCCAGTTAGTCCATATAAAATCCAAATTTGTGTAATGATGCTTAAACTCTTGAGTTTTTAAACAATTTTTTTTAGACGTATTGGAAACATTACCAAAAGTTTCTCCGCAAAAAATTAGCTTGAAATTTGATTTATACTTCCACGTTTTTGTTACCTTTGTCTTAAACTTTTGTCGTTTAAAAAAATTCAAATTTAATTCATCTCATGTTAAAAAATTATATATTTTAGTAAATGAACCTTTTATAATGTTTAGAACGTGTCTCCAAAAAATCGTTAAAAAATTCAAGAGTTTAAGGATAATGAAACAAATTTGATTTTAACAGAGACTAAAATTATATAATTCTTTTTATAGGGATTAAAAAAGCTATTAAAATTAAGTAATGAATAAAATTATAAGTTTCAGATTTTCTAGGAACCAAATACTTTTTTAATTGTAAGTAAATAATAGGTCATATATTTATTTAAATACTAATAGACTAATAGTTGTTAATATTAAATTCGAATTACTTGTTTTACTTGCTATTAAGAGTTAAAAGGTACTCATGTACCATAAGAGACTTGCTTGTCTCTCTTACGGTAAGTTATTGGCAGTGTCTTAACATATCATATAGAAACATGCTCATAAGAATCTAGGTAGAGTATTTATATTTCAAATTAGAGACTTTCATGTTCTATCCACGTTGATGTTTACCAATCCCAAAAAATAAATAGGTTCTTTCAAGATTGAAACATAACACTAGCCGGTAAGAAAGAAAAACCTGTGAAATTGCTTGATAAAGATGGCAGGAGAAAGAAGTTAGATAGTATTTTATTTAATTTTGTCACATTCTCTTTTTAAGGTAATGTACCTATAAAAAGAATCATTCACCTATACAAGATTTGACTATGCTAAGAATAGTTTTGGGAAATATAAAATTGTTATCTTACATTGGTTTCTACAAAAAAATTAATCGACTGATTCTGAACAATGAGATTTTTCATTGTAACTACTGTGTCCCTATGCAAATTTCCCATGGACAAAATTTGAGTTCATTTTTTAAAATGAAAAAAAGTAGAGACAAGGAAAAATAATGTAAATTACTAATGAAATGACCATTTCAAATTTTCAACTGATAAGCATCTACCTACTGTCAATCAAGTGGGAAATCACTTCTTTATTAATGGAACTTCCATTTCAATAGAAAGAATGTGTAATGCATAGCTGCAATGGTTACCAAGCAAATCATGGATTACATTTCAGATGCAATAACGTACATCACTACCACAGGGAAATAAATTTCTGCGAAACTCGGCACACCAAACCTCATGACCAGAACTTGACTATATCAGAATTAACCAAATCTAACTTTCAAAGCAAAGACCTTACACTCATCCAGTTCCACCAGTTCAACAGCTACCACCTAATGTTGATACATACAAAAAATAATAATTTTAAACTACATTTAGATGGCAGAAATTCTGGGAACATCGACCGGAAACTGGTGGATCTCATCGATCCAAGGGTTCTTCTCTTTTGCAGGATTGATTGTCCTTAGAGCCTTCCATACTGCGCTGTTGCACTTGAATCCAGAACCAAACGCTATTTGCCATGTTCTATCTCCTTTCTTGATCCTTCCCTTGGCTTCCGTGTAAGCCAATTCGTACCAAAGCGAACTGCTCGAGGTGTTTCCAAAACGATAAAGTGTCATTCTTGACGGCTCCATATGCCATGGAGACAGCTTCAAGTTTTTCTCTAGCTCATCTAATACAGCTCTTCCACCGGCATGAATGCAGAAATGTTCAAAAGCTAGCTTGAAATCCGGAATATAAGGCTTTATCTTCATCTTGAAGAGTTTCTTTCCAACTAACGTACCGAAGAACAGCAGCTGTTCGGACGTTGGAAGGACAAGTGGCCCCAACGTGGTAATGTTTGTTTTCAAGGCATCACCTGCAACGGCCATAAGATCTTTTGATAAAGTAACACCAACTTTGCCATTGTCGTCTTCTTCTTGTGTAACACAGCTGAAGCACTTGTCATCAGCACCCTTGTTAGTGCGAACGGTGTGGACCAATTGGTATTTGGATCTTCTCCTATCAGAGCTCCTGTTGGAAAGTAGAATTGCAGCCCCTCCCATACGAAACAAACAATTCGAAACAAGCTTGGATCGATCGTTCCCAGGATACCAATTCAACGTGATGTTCTCCATACTTACAACCAACGCATACGAGTTAGGATGAACCTGGAGAAGCTCTTTAGCAAGATCAATTGAAATAATCCCTGCACTGCATCCCATCCCACCAAGATTGTAACTCATTATGTTACCTCTCAGCTTATAGTGATTGATGATCATTGCAGAGAGTGACGGAGTTGGACAGAAAAGACTACAATTCACAATCAGAATTCCAATGTCTTTAGGCTTTACCGTTGTCTTCGAAAACAGCTCATCGATAGCACCAAACATAACTGCCTCCGCTTCTTTCCTAGCTTCTTTCATTGAAGGATTGGGAGGAATGCTTAGAACAGCTTCTGGTAGGTAAGTGTTTTCTCCAAGACCAGATCTCTCAAGGATCTTTCGCTGGAAATCAAGATTCTCCTCCGTGAAGAAACCACTCGCCCTTGAGTGATCCATAAATATCCTCTTAGTGCATTTGCGAGACTCTTCCGGCTTGTAACACGAGAAATTAACAAGGTAGACTGGTCTAGGACGAGTCATAAAGTAAAAGGTCGATAAAAACACAAGGAGAGTCGAGCAAATAATAACGGATACCAGATTGTACTGCAGATTTTCCCAGATATCATAGATATCATTGAGGGAGAAAGTTGATAACTGAGCTGCAATTAACACCACAAGTGGTGAAAGAAAGAGGTACATCCCATGAGTGATTAGGTAATGATAACCAAGCTTCACATACTTCAATTTCACTGATTTTTTGAAATCTGGAAGGATCCGCGACGACGATGGCGCTAACAAGGGTGTATCTTGTTTTGATTCTGTCATTATTCCCTGTTCAAAATTTTGAATACATCTAGTTAGAAAAATTGCTTAAAACTAACACCTATGATTAATATATAGCACAGAGAACTATGGAAAATTAGATCAGATTCTATAAGATCAACAAAATTGAAAAGGTTATAAAGCCAAAGTTTAATTTGTTTTTTTTTTTCAAACACCTTTTATGCAATTATTAAACCCTGTCTATTTAATTTGTCCTTTTAATTTCTTGTATACATCAAAACCCAGATAGGAATTTTATATGAAATGTATATAAATGCAAATTATAAGCATGTCACAATATTAATTTTGTAAAAGAAAATGAAGGACATTCATTCAAATTAATAAAAAAGAGATCCATTAAAAAGAATCATTGAGATAAAAAAAAAAAAAATTGGAATTTGAATAAGAGAGTTAGGCAAAAAAGAATGTACCTTGAAAAGCCAAAGCAGCAGAGAAGACACAGAAATGTATTGAAGAGAGAGAGGTTTAATTTATTGATTTTAAGAATGGAATAAGAGAGAAATGAAAGGGAAATTTTGTGAGAGATTGATTAAATCGACAATACATGTGAATGGATTGATTCACACATTATATTATTATAAAGTATAAGGTTGTGGGGAAGAAGGGAATGAATTGAATTGATTAGAGAGAGAGAGAGAGAGGGAAGTGAGTTCGAACGAAAGAAGTAATGTGGAAGTGGCCAAATTATGGGACGCGGAGTGTTTGTTTATTTGTTTATTTATTAATTTACTTTTCTTCTAAGGTTGGCGCTGGCCTGGTTTGACCGTTTGCATCTTACCCGTTTATTTTTGTTCAATCCTACGGTTGTGGTTCATTCTTTCTCCTTCACCAATTGTTATATGCTTACCGTTTTATTGTTTTTCCTTTTCTTTATTTTGTTTCTTTACAGCTCATAGGGAGGAATAAGGGAATCTATCATGATCCGTTGACACTAAATTTTAATCGTTGATTTTATTTAGGTTTAATAGCAGTTTTAGTCTCCTAACTTTTTCAAAGTTGCGATTTTGGCTCCCTAGGAAAAAAACTACAAAACCGCCCCAAGTTTTGCACTTGTGGCAGTTTTGGCCCCAAGACCAATTTTGACTCGATCTACGCTAACGTGACACCCTAAGTGAGGTGCCACGTGTTATTTTTTATTTTTCTTGGCCTTGGGGGGCCAAAACTGCTACAGTTGCAAAACTTAGGGTGCGATTTTGTAGCCTTTTTTTCTTAGAAGACCAAAATCGTAATTCTAAAAAAGTTAGGGAGGTAAAACTGCTATTAAACCTTTTATTTAATCTAAAAATTAATATTTGACCACTTAAAGTATCATGTATCATATTTATTGTGATTTTCATTTCCTAATTTGTTTCGCGGGTTCTCTCTTCTCGTAATGAGATTGTAATTTGTATAATTGAATTATAAGAAACAATGAGTAGAGAAATGAGGTTTGCACGATACAGCAGCCTCAATCATTTTTAATTCAAAATATTAATCAAGATTAAATTAACAAGCATTATTATGTAAAAAAATTCTATGCATACATCTTGTTCTATTGAACTTGTCGAACAAGTAGAACAGCACTTCAATTCATCCGTGGTAATACATTGTTGTTATTTTTTATTTTTTTGAAAGAATACATTGTTGTTATGAATTCCATGTCCTTAATATTTACGGTTGACTTGCCATGATTTGTGCCAAATTATTTTTTAAATTGCTTTCGTTCAATTTTTTTCCTTTAAATTTTTAAATAGTAGAAAAACAAGAAGGTCATTTTAATAACATAAGGTTGTAACGAAAAGAAATAGCATAAGAATAAGAAGAAGAAGAAATGTGGCTTAAAGAAAAGGTTGGAATAAAATTAAGAAGAAGAAAAAACGAGGTTTATAGAAAACTTTACTTATGTTTGCTGCACAAATAGAACAAAGTTATTAATAGAATGTAAATCGCAAATATAGAAAGAGAAAGTCGACGAAACAAATTAGCAAATGAAAATCACAAAAAGATATACTACATGATATTCTAAATGAACAAATATAAGACTTTGGATCAAATGAAATCAACGGTTAAGATTTGATGTTAACGGATTCTGACTCATTATTATTATATATATTTTTATATTGAGATTAATTGGAATAGACTGACAGTGTAAAACAACTTTACACTGTCAACCAATTAAAATCACTAAATTAGAGACATCAGCTTAATGTTAAAATAGAAAAAATCAAATAAAATCTTGTTAAATAATTGCATTCTAATCATGCTTTTTTTTAATTTAGGCATTTGAGGTTGCCATTTCCATGTGTTATGTTCCTGCATCCTTTCATCCTTCCAAAGCTAGTTTTCATAAAGTTTGAAGGAGACCGTGAGGATTTGAAGAAAAAAGAAAATCATGAGCATCTCTATCTCCTCCAACACCATCCGCTTCGTTACATAACAAAAATATCTATCATGAGAAAACCAAACAAAATCATCAAAAACATTCATCAACAAACACAAATAATTAACCCCTTTTGTTTCTATTATTAATTTAGTACCAATAGGTCATCCCAACAACCATAGACTAATCAAATGACATTTTTTAAATCGAACCATTTAAAAGAAAAAAGAAATTTTAAATGTTTCAAAAGATAAACATTTAATCACGAAGAAAGAAACAATCTGAAAAGATAAGCTACAAGATTTAGAGGGAGTTAAAACAAGAAGAGATGAAGAAGAAGAATGAGGATAAGCGTCAAGATGAAAGGAAAAGAGGGTTAAAGAAAATAACCTTAAACTAAGAAACATGGTTGGAAGAAAGTTATTAAGAAAGATTTTATTTGATTTTTTTTCTTTCTATTTTTAATATTAAGTTGATGTGTTTAATTGAGTGATTTTAATTGGTTGGCAGTGTAAAATTGTTTTACACTATCAGTCTATTCTAATTAATCTTTTTTATATTAACAATGATATGTTCGCTTAGCTCAGTTAGTTAGTAGAGACATTGTCTAATATATGCAAGAGTCGGAGTTTCGAACTTCAGACTCTCTATTTCTTTATGTTTAAAATGTGTGAGCTATAATCACTAGCCTACTCGACAAAAAAAAAAAAACAATGACATTGTAGAGTCACAACATTTAGAACTTTCACAATGACGAAATCCATTTTTTAGTATTTAAATGGATTTCGTAGGTACATATCATTCATTTGCAATTTTTTTAATAGTAATACCTAATAAGGCTCTATCCCTCCAATTAAATATCTCACGCAAATTTCTTATTTAAATCCATTAATCATTTATTAACAACTCTATATCATTATATTTCGTTTTGTAATATTAAATATGTAAGAGAGCCGCAAATAATTGAGATGCTTATTTGAGACCAACAAACACATTAAGTACTCAATTTTTCCAACAATGGTGGTCCCTAATAGGTACTAAGTCTTATAAAATGAGACCTTACCATTGTGAATTGTCTTAGTGTTTTTTATTTATGAAAGAGCTAATTACAAATAAAATATTATAAAACTTATTAATGGAGTCTATTCATTAAAATTGATCTCATTAATTTTTCCATTGTGTTTATCTTTCCCACAAATGAACAATAAATAAAGTAAATAAATGGTAGATATTTTTTTTTATAAGCTAGGAGAAAGGACAACATCAAGGAGAAGCGTCAATATCCCACCTAGGTTGACACCCTCAAAGAGACTCATATTCTCTACCGCCAAACTCAATTTTTTTATTAAAAAAATATATACACAAGAGGGGGGACAAACCAAAACCCCAAAAAGCACGTAAGGAAGAAAAAGAAGATGACAATCTAAGGGAATAGAAAATTAGTTGAACCAAATTTGTCTTTAAAGAAATCCATCTAAATACTCAGAGGCAACTCATTCGACCATACCGATCCATGAACCGAATGCCCCTTATTCACTAGCTTATCACCATAAAAATTGCCTTTACGAAAAATATGGAAAGAAATAATTTGAACACCAAGCCGCATGGAAATTAGCACCAGTTAGAATATTTTTCCATATTTTAAGGACTTAATTAGAATATTCCATTTTGCAACAAGTTAGAATATATTAAGTACTCCATTGAAAGGGGTGGTGTACCTACACATGCTCCGACACTTAAGTTAGTAAGGGTAAGTGTGATACCTGACTCAATGCTAAGCACAAGTATATATTGTGGATAAGTAGGGTTTTGGGCTTTTGTCTATCAAGCCTTCACCTGGACAAATGTACTTGAGGGGCAAGTGTGACCATCCAAATGGTCCTTCAACATTGGATTCAGAATGGAAAATCAGGATCTATTGGCCTAGACTATTATCCACTAGTATTTTGGATGTGACCATCGTATTGTGTCGTCTGCTCGGGGGTTTTGTATCGAACCCGAGTCTAGTGGGAGTTTGCCTAATCTTGAACAGTTGCCCCCAAGCTATATACTGATGGAGTCAGATTGTAGCTTCATAAAAGCCTTCAAGAGGAACATGTGTTTGAGGATGAGGGTTCCATTGGACTCTGATACTTGGACCCTGTTGGGTTCAATTGAGCATGTTGTAGGCAGCTCTCTGAGGTTCGTCCTTTTTTCGCTTCTCAGGTGATTTGGCCTACTGCGGATAATGTGGTTCCAGACCTTTGTGGGTGTGTCTAAGTGGTTTTTGATGGAGTGTTTCAATTTTTTCCATCCAACGACTTGAAAGTACGTTAAGGATGATAACGTCTCTCCTAGTTGTGTGGCCCATTGTAATGAGATGTTTATTGACCTTCTAGATCGCATTGATTTCTCTTTCTACGAGTAGATGGGGATTCAAACTATCTTCTTCGTAGGATTAAAGTTCCATGAAGAGGAAATGTGATTTTCCTGATATATGTATATGCTAGAAGGAGACTTACTAGTCTTTCTTCTGTTAGTTGACTCATCTTGGGCTCGTTCAAAGGTTGTATGCCATTCTGCCCTCGGACTCTTGGCGTTCAATCGTTCAGCCAACAGATGGATGTTCAACTTTCTTTTCCTTCCTATGTTTAGCTTTGTGACGCCGCGACATTGTTGATCCACTTTGATAATGTTGCCCCCTGGGTTGGCGGGTGGTCATGTGACACTCGTTTTCTTAGAGGAGTATCTCGTATTTTGATGAGCAAAACCGCAAGTGTACGGTTCTGCCGAAGTAGCAAAAAGAGAGTATCGTTCCAACAGGGAGTTGTTTAATTTGATTTACTTTTAATGGATGATTAGAGAGTTGATTGTAAAGTTTTGGGTTTTAAAGGTTTTAAAACAATAATAATAAAAGGCGCCTTGGGATCATTGGTTCATCATAACAACGAATCCTTCACAAACAAACCATAAATCATGACTTTATATTGGACCTACTTTCTAAAGACAAGTTTCTCTTTAGCGTATCAAAGCCTCTCTCGAGGTGCAGTGAGTGTGTTCCTCTAATAATCAAGCCTATTCTCATGGTTGATTATTATTGGA
>Ga0315913_1010663_pt1 | contig 10531 bp, 5 predicted proteins | sample MpolsnodulesMG_FD_207736 | JGI IMG/M metagenome (GOLD analysis project Ga0315913, IMG submission 207736) | Medicago polymorpha root nodule microbial communities from Los Angeles, California, United States - small nodules | ecosystem: Host-associated > Plants > Roots > Nodule | place: USA... | reverse complement strand
ACAAAAGATCACATCAATAACCCATATATGAAATACTTCATATTAGTGAACACACCAATACTGCTACACAAACTACTACACACAACACACACATCACATCAGAAAGCATACACATCATAAGAGGGACCATAATAGGAGAGGGAATATACCATATCCAGCACATCAAACCCACACACAATACTACTACCACTACATCAACACATCAAAACAGAGTCATAACACAGCTACTACTCCCCCTTATTTGCACAATTTGGCAAAGGCAAAACAAATAAAGTATTGAACATCAAATACACGACTTGAAAAAGAATAAGTTGTCACTTTCGGCTCCATTTTTATTTTCAGCTTATGTCCCTTCTTGACTTCCAACCATTGTTCCTTCTTCACTCTTCGCTTCATCTCCTTCCTTATCATCCTTCTCTATGGTCATCAGCCTGATCAGGTTATCCACACTTGCGTCCTTAGAGACTTCAATAAGCTCTGCAAGAACATCCTCCTTGGTATACTTTGAAATGGGGTTAGAGCTTCTAACACCATATTGGTCCTTACCTGTTGTCACCACAAGGTTTGTAACATGTGTTCCGACAAATAGTCAATAATCAAAAGTTAGAGGCACTCCCTTTTTGCTTTGGAGTTCATCTGGATTCACAATCCCATGATGTTGACTTAGGATAATCTTAGGGGTTAAGCATGGAAAGGTTATTGGCAATTTTACAATAAAAGTTTCACTATGCCTCATAGTTTGATTAAACACATACTCACCAAAATCCAACTTGGCCTTTGTTCCTATGAGAAAAATGAGCTTGGACAATGCAGTTGTAATACCATAAGTGTGATTTTTGGGTGCCCAATTGATGTAGGACGGTTTCCTCAGTAATTTCATAGTATTCTTATTTTAGTCAAATTTTAGTAATTTTCTGTTTTTGTTTCGGTTTGTTATTTTCTATAGTATTTTAGGGTTTGTTATTTCCCTATTTAAGCTTAACAGATGTAGCCTAAGAGATAACTTTTATTTAATCAATACTAATTCAGAGAGCTTTTCTCAATTTCTTGTGGATTCTGGAACCCTAATTTAGCGCTTGTTAACCCTTACTTCCGTACTGCGTCAGTTGGTATTATAGCAGGTTTTCCCTGTTCTTTTGTGAACGTGATTCAACCATGGGAGATCAACCACTTACTAGGGCAGTTTTTGACGGTTTAGTTGCGACCATTAAAGTTGTTATGGTGACATTATCCACAGCAAACATGGCAACAACAATGGCGTAAATGGCTAAGATTAACAACATCAACCACCACTACAACAACAGAAAGAATCAGAACAGGGGAGGTGAACCAATTAGGGTTCGTGGTGGAAATAATCGAATTATTGAGTCGTGTGACATAATTCTTACACCGTTGCAAGAGAAGATCGACGTTGATCGGACGGCTGAAACGTTTTCGACGTCTGTGGAACCAGTCGAAGAACATTTAATCACCGAACCTATTGTTAGTATTGAGGATAGCGATGCATTGTTTGAACTTGTAAAATAAGTTGAAGATGCAATTGGGGTGGATAATGATACAATTTGTGATAAAACCACTCATTCCTTTAATTCACAAGATGGAATCGTTGAGGAGCTCCCTGTCAGAGCCAATCATCTAGTTGAAAGGACTAAATCACATATACCTAAAGAGGTTGTTAGTGTTTTCTTCGATTCTAATTATTTGGCTTTGGAAGTATTTGAAAATTCACAACTTGCTGCTCCAGTCCCTTACAAGGTGTTTCGTTTAATTAATGAACAAAGTAGAGAAGGTGCACATGTGAAGTTGAAAACGAGATATGGGAATTTTCTTAGAGTTAATGGTGTGTTACCACCTTGGAGAAATTTTCTTACACATGATATTCATCATAGGAGTGTCACTGAGGATTGGATTATTTGGGATGTTGATGTTCTTGAGATTCATGTTGGAAATCCTCCTCCACTATTTTCACAATTGGTATCCATAATTTCTTCTTTGAATTTTATTCAATGGGTTCCAGGAGGCGGTCTCTTGTTCATTGGAGGAGTCAACATGCGTGGAAAGATCTTAATCAAAATGTGAACTCGGGGTCGAGTTCTTTAGAGGTGGATGAGACTGATGTAGGACGGTTTCCTCAATAATTTCATAGTATTTTTATTTTAGCCCAATTTTAGTAATTTTCTGTTTTTGTTTCAGTTTGTTATTTTCTATAGTATTTCATGGTTTGTTATTTCCCTATTTAAGCTTAACAGATGTAGCCTAGAGATAACTTTTATTCAATCAATAATATTTTAGAGAGCTTTTCTCAATTTCTGGTGGATCCCGGAACCCTATTTTCACAAGTTTGTTGCTTGCAAACTTGTTCCTTTCAACCTAGGTTTAGACCTTGCTAGCTTACGCTTCCATACCGCGCCACCAATTAGTTGCACCAATTCTGTTCAGAACTGCATACTTCACACTCAGACTTCCACACGAGAGCAATATTTTCTTGGGCCAATGCTTCACTTGTACAACCCACTAACACTATGGTGTTCATGTAGTTGGTATTTGCGTTGTAATTTTTGTTCTAACTGTCTTGCTCATAGTGATAATAGAGAAAATATCATAGAGAAAAGCATATATATTAACTTCGATTTTACAAAATAAATGGTAAAAAAATATTCATGAAAATGAAGGGAATGTTTCTTTATCATTGGAAGTGGGTATAGTGCTTCAAGAATCACGCAAATATCAAAAATAAAAGAAATAACACTTGATGTACTAGCTCAATGGTGAAAGTTTAGTCTTATGACCTCAATGTATAAAGTTCAAATACACTCAAAGATGGTTGTAAAATGGTCGTTAGTACCACTTTAATTGATAAGAATTTCACCCTTATCAATTTTTTAAATAAAGAAATAAAAGAAAAAGATTGTAGGCTTTGCTCTCATTTTGTAATGATAAAGAAGAACAAATGAGAAAAACGAAAGTTTCACTTGCATAAATACATTTTTTTATTCTTATATGATAAACAATTGGGTACAATGTATAATTGATTAACAAGATTAATTTTAAAATGTCTAATCAATCAATTTAGCAAAGCTACTTGATTATTAGTTGAGAAGTTGAAGAGTTATTTCCGGTGATAAAATAGGAACTTAAGTGATCAAATAACAAGGCGATTGTTAAGAACCTAACTAATCATATGAATCACTTAATCAATTAATTAATATCACATATGGAAATTTATCAATGTGAAGAGTCATTTGATTGAGATTCTTCCTAATCATTATAAAACTATATTAATGTATCTAGATGATATGATTGATGGAAAAAATTAATTATACAATACACATAATTACACAATTGAATGCTATAATCAATTGTAGTTACTTATAATTAATAAAATGATGTAATTTTTTAATCATTAAGTCGGAATAAATTCTAAATTTTATGTTATAGAATATTTTAACAATCAATATTATTAGTATCTCTATCTATTACAACAAATAATCCCAGTGATAAGTAATTATACTTTGTTAATAACAACTTCAAATAATAATACACACTTAATCAATCAATAAACTATTATAGTGAAATCAAATAATTCAATTGTCGTTTCTACATTTTTATTTTACTAAACGGACGACCCGTGCGACGCATGGGTCTTATGTTTTAATACATGTTGAAATAAATAAACATTTCATTAAAAACATACAAATACCAAAAACAATAAATTAACAATTTATACAGTCTTACGAAGATATCTGTTTAATTTTCACAATTGGAGTATCATTATGACAAGATTTGTTGAATCATGTGTCTCCAAAAAATTCTTCATTTGTTCAACAAAATCATCCTAAAGAGTACAATGGATCCTAATTCCTCTACAGAAAAAAGATATTTATATATGTATACATATTAGTTTGTGACAATACATATACTAAGAGGTTAATTTTAAGAGATGATTGTTCTTACTTACTCTAAATTCTCCAAAGTAAGGTCCATCTTCTTTGTATTTTATCATCATTTATAGACAATTTGATATCATTCTTTTCAATGACATGCCCAATTACAACTTCAAAAAAGTTAAGTGCATAATAGTATTACTAGGAATAAAATATATATCAAAATATGTTGTACACTATAGATACTAAGCATTACCAATTATTCTATCCTAATTTGGTGAATCTAAAATTTCATTGAACGACACATAATCAAAATGGTTGATTGGAATATGATGATCTTTAATCTTGATAAAGTTTATACAAAACAAGCAAGTCTTTAATCCTGATAAAGTTTATAGAAAACAAGCAATTGAGTTTATATTTGTGTGGTGTGATCTTGTACTTAGAATCATTTCCAGCAACTAATATATTATCAACCACATATGTTGCCCCTTCTTCAACATCCTTTTTTATCTTTGACACCAAATGCTTTCTCACACTAGCATGAATCCTATCAGATAACTATTAGGGTCATACATGATTATTCACATTCCTGAAATATTTTTGAAAACTAGACTTGGTTCTAAGAAGATTTAATGTGTGCTTTCTTTTTGAAGTATTGATGTGCATGTTAAATTTTTGCTTTGTAATTAGAATGCTTGCTAAAATATGCTTATTTTCATTACTAATATTTTGATTAATATATCTTAACTTCGTGTTTTATTAGTGCGAAAGTTTATTATACAAACATTGAACATAATAATAACTATTAATAAGCACAAGTAGAAAATGCATTTGGAGTCATGTGATATATTTTGTTCTTGCCTATGTTAATACTTGATATGTCTTATTCAATGCCGATTAAATTCAACTTTTCACATTAGATAAATAAATATATATATATATATGAGACAGTATCCGTTGGCACCAGGTGTAAGTCTTAAGACTCACACTAAATCTCAATTGTAGATCCAAATGAATGAAGTGGTTCATAATTAACTAGCCGTTCAACTAAAATAAACCCCAGGTGAGATTGTGCGTGGAATCTATAACCTCTCTCTTCTCTAGTTTTAATACCTAGTTTGTTGGTGCAGATCATCCAATCAATCTGTAACCTGAATGTTCAAAATTTTGGAAGAGGAATTCTGGTTGCATCGCAGAAAACAATGAAATGATTTCAATTGGAAGTTATTTTATGGATGACAAATAAATAACTTTATCCCAAATTATGAAACAAAAATCAACTCCAATGTTACTTTATTTGATTTTTCAATTGAACAAAAAACTTGTCCCAAATTGATACCAGAAATTGATGTTTTAAGAAACCACCAATTAATTCCTTAAAAAAAACCACAAATTTATACTATGAATTAACCCTAATATATGCTATATATTTTAAAGCATAAAATATGAGTCTATGCTGGAAATTATTTGGGAAGAGAGTTCACGTACGGGAAAAAAAATCTAATGATTACCGAATTGATATGGAATGATGATGATGAAGAATTAGGTACTGATGAAATTGGTTTAATTCAGCATTGTTGCAAAAGATAGAAGAAGATTGTACATGCTTTGAATTGGGTGTATTTTAATGGAAGATAGTGTTTTATTTTAAGCCACTTGATTTGTCAACGAATCTTGCCTATATATATACACACATATTAACATAGCAGCATGCAATACTTTCCACAAAAAATGAAACCAAGTTTGTTTTATATAAAGTGATATTTTATGTCTTTATCATGATTTCATGAATTGTTAGAAGTCTTCCGTAACTATTTGAAATCTCTATTTGATATTTCTTCATTTTCTTGGATGGTTATAGATAAGTATCTATCTATCTATTATATATTATATTATCTATTATTATTATTATTATAAATTGGTCTCCGTGAGTTTAGTTCAGTTGGTAGAGACAATGCATATTATATGCAGGGGTCGAGGTTTGAACCCTGGACTCATCACTTCTCCACATTTAAAATGTGTGAGCATCAGCCACTAGACTACTTAACAAAAAAAAATATTATTATAAATTGGAGAATAATGTGCAAACCCTAATTTGATAAAAACATCTATTTTATTCTCCATTTTTGGCCACCTAATTCCAATTTTGTCCTCATCCTCTTATCTCATATCTTTACTTCACCGCTATAAATATGGAGCTTTGGTGGTAGGGATGGCAATTGGACCCAAGCCCAGCGGGCACCCGCAAAAAATACCCATGATGGGCGGGTAAATGCCCGCATTGTTGGGTATGGGCATGGGTAATTACCTGCAAATTTGAACGGGTATGGGTGCGGGTACGAGCACTCTAGTGCCCACCCCGCCCCATGTCCGCACATTATATATACTATACCAACAATTTTATTTATATTAAATTTATTTAATTAATCCAAAATCTTTGATATTTATTGTAATATGCACTTATTTTTTATATTTGAGATGCTTTTATTTGACTAAATATATGATGCGTAATATTTGATATGTTGATTTAAAATATTTCATATCATATTTTAATTATGTTGTGATATTTTTATTATTTATTATCTTTTTGTTGTGAAAGTGTGGGTAGTGGGTTCGGGTACATGCTTTTAGATACCCTTAAGGTATGGGGACGGGCACCAAACTTATTGCCCACGAGGGTATGGGCTTGGGTATAAGGATTTTTTTAAAACGCGGGTACGGGGATGAGCACTATGGTACCCTACCCAATGGGTACCCATTGCCATCCGTATTTAGTGGTGCTCATCAATTCTTTTTGTCCTACCACTATTAACTAACATCTATATTCAAAACCACAACATTATGAATCCATACGATATAAATTTATATGATGTTCAATCCGCTCTTGCAAAGCAGTCAACATAAGGTTTTTTCAATAAAATTTCTATTTTTATTTGTGATTTAAAAGATTATTTATATTCTTCATTGTGCTAATATTTGTTGTAATTTTGTTTGGTAGCTCCCTTGGTCCCTACCACTTTTTTCAGACACATATCTTGAGAGAATATAACTGAAATATAGGACATTTCTTTTTCTAGCTATTTTTTTTTTAATAAATCACATAACGTAAAAGAAAAAAACAGTGGTTTTCAGGCGAAAATTAAATCAATAAAATCAAAGGCTAATGATTAAATCAATTATAGTCATTTGGCCTTAGCTAATACTCTTAAATAATCATTAATTTACTTTAGTTGTTATTCTTTTGAAATCATTCATTCTAATAACTTAAAGGCTAATGATTCTTATGTTTTTTTATATTCCTTGCTTGATGAATTGTAGAGGCTACTGAAAATAATAGTAATCAAATTGCCAAATGAAATTTAAACAGCTGACAATTACTTCCTACCTAATTGAAACGGTGGTTAAATTGAAATTGATGATGGCAGTGTTAGAAAAAGAAAAGTCAGCATCCTGGATAACAATAATATTCAAGCGTATAATTGTAGATTAAATCATGATTACTTTAATTCTTATTATTATCACAATAAATATGTTTTATCAATCATGATTACCCTCTCAATCTCACAATATTAACCTTTAAAAAGTCAGCGTCCTTGATGCATATTCGATTTATAAAAAGTAATGATGTTAATACTACATTTGGCTAATGTTTTTATTTAGAAAATTCAGATGATGTTTATTTTTTCAATTGTTAATTTACCGTTTTTAGTGTTTGTATGTTTTTAAAGAAATTTTATTTATTGTAACATATATTAAAACATAAGACCCATGTGTCGCGCGAGTCGGAAGTCTAGTATAAACAGTCGTATATAAACTTTGCTCTAAACTATTGGTTATAAACTTACCTTTTTTCTTTTTTGAAATTGCCAAATTTATTAATAATCCCCAAATTCGATCACAAGATGTTACCAAATTAGGTTAAGAGATACATGTAGTAGCATAACCAAAAAAATTAGATTGTGGGGGAAATATTCACATACCGTACTAAAAATACTATTTTACCAAAAAAAAAGTCTACATGGTATTTGAGATTTTCTAAGCTGAAAGTAAAATAAATACCTTACCATAATATATAAATGAAAGGGAAATAATAATAATAATATTTTTACAAAATTACTCTTATCAAGTATTGATTCATTAACATTTTTAAAAATACAAAGTGAAAGTTATTGACTTAAGAATAATGCAAGTATTAGTGTACAATCAAAAAAAGTACTCATTTCGTGCTAAAATTACCGACCTTGTTTAATATATACAATATTCGCATAACATACTTTGATATAATTTTCTACTAATATGTAAAGACAAATGTTTGCATATAAGATGTTGGATTTGTCTCTATGGGTATTTTCAAAATATTAACTTTTTCTATAATTTTTGCTGTATATAATTATAAATATTAAAGATCGAAATTGTAAATTGACATATGTGAAACATTCAACTAAGTCGGTCATTTTAAGACGGAGAAAGTAATTAAGTTTGCATTGAAAATTGAAATTATCATTAATCCGGAACAAAATTTTATTACAAATAATCGCTAATTATAAGATGGACGAAATTATATTATGATCAATTGATCAATTTACCAATAAATGAGATATTAAATGATTAGAATAGCCTTTAAAAAAAAGTAGCTGGAATAGATTACTATAAAAGTATTTTGACTAGTTTTACTTTGATACAATGAGTATTTTTATATACTTCAAATAATGAGGGCAGTTAGTTGGCACAACACAATACATTATATATTAAAAATGAAAATTTTAGTGCAGGCACATGCCCACAAAGTGCTTGTTGTAGCTCCGCCACTGGATACATGTGTTTCATTATTGAAGTAAGAAAACACTATAAAGAGCCTTACTAACAGTCAAATACCAGATAACTCATCAAAGCCTAAAAACCATAACACAAAAAACAAATAACACCCCAAAATAAATTACAACCTTACATATGTTGAATGCTAACTAATCTTAATAAACATAACAAATAAGTAAAATAAGTTTTGAGATAATGAAACTAATTTTATGAATGTAAATAAACAAAAACCATATGCTTTGGTCATGATCTTTGTATTGATAAAGATTTGAATCAGATTCATAACAAAACATAGAAATGACTAGAAAAATACACTCATAAAAATTAAAATTGCATGTTTTTTTGGTGAGTATGTATTCATTAAGATAGTGTATGAAAATTTAGAAAATCAAATAACCATAAACCTTATTAACTAACATAAAATTGTAAAAGAAAATAAAATTCATAGATCATCTAGTCATAAGTACACAATACTACCATGTTGTTGACCAGTCAATATAAATCAAAGGATCCAGAAGGATCAAGTTGTTGACAAAGTTCAAAATAAGTCAAATAAAGAACCCTATTCTTGGCACTTGTTCGATAATGATCGTTATACTTGCAAAAATACCTCAACTATTCATGCTTGCAACTACCAAGCATTTATCCCAGCAACAGACACAACCAATTGATATATTTTTTTTCTTCTCAGCAATTATCAGCTTCACACTATTTTCTTGATTGCAATCCACACATTTTGGCAATCTTACATTCATCAAAATCTTTGGTGCCTTATCATGCATGGTGTTCATGTTTGAAACCAAATATTGAGAAATTATGTTGAATTTTTCCAGCAAATCAAACAACGTTAAAGATAATTGCTGATGTTAAAGATTCTGTTTTGTAAATGATGATCGAGGTTGTGGAATTTTGCTCGCGCGATCGGTTGTCCATAAGAAAGGGATACGGATTGGTCCGCTACGTGGCACACCTCATCAACGAGCATGAATTGGATGTTGGTTTGCAGTGACATCTTGAGGTTGAGAATGATTTGATGTCTCAGGAATTCCTTGAAATGATGTTAAAGTGTTATTCATCATTTTCTTGAGTGGGCTGTGAAAGAATTAAGAAAAATTGTGTATAATAGGAGAAAGAAAAAGTTAGTGTGAAAGAATGAGTAAAAGGGAATGAATTTGAATTGATGAGTGAGATTTTCGTAACAAAATATTAAAGAGTGTTATTTAAATTTGAAATAAATGAAGGTAGGTTCAATGTAACACAGACTTAACCTCTCAAAAAAAATGTAAAAGAGACTTATTGACTTCTGTTTAAAAATAAATTGCTTTTGTCTAGGATCAAATAACTAATTAGTAATTGAGTATTCTAATTAAATGCCTCTCAAATTTTACCAAAAAAGAAAACAAAAAATTCTTCTTAGTATAACTAACTAAGTATGTAAAAGACTCAGATAACAAACTGAATACAATGGAAATTATTTTTGCCTTTGAATTGTAATCTGTTCAGATCAAACAATTATCCTATATTGTGTGTCCCATTAATCAAATTGTTATAGTTAAGAATTTTTGTTTTTTTAGGGGTAATAATTTTAAACCTACCCTTATGTATATAATGAAATGTTGTGTTAATTGATCTAAACTCACATAGATTTTAGGATATTTATTATTTAGTATAAATAAGGTTTTACTCCATATAAATTATCTATAATGACTTTGTCTAATGTACACAAGTAAAATTGTTTTGCCCCATTTGCAAGTATATTTTCTACCGGTCGATCAATAAGTCATATCATATCACTTTTAATTCAATGGTAAGACTTTTTGATCCAATGA
>Ga0315913_1010660_pt1 | contig 10532 bp, 9 predicted proteins | sample MpolsnodulesMG_FD_207736 | JGI IMG/M metagenome (GOLD analysis project Ga0315913, IMG submission 207736) | Medicago polymorpha root nodule microbial communities from Los Angeles, California, United States - small nodules | ecosystem: Host-associated > Plants > Roots > Nodule | place: USA... | reverse complement strand
CACTTTCTCAATATTCGGATCCAACATGCCGAAGACTATTCCACCATTGGAGTTTTTCTTTTGGATTTTTCAATTTCAATCTGTCTTTCACTATATATCATGGCTTTCCTTCGATTTCAAAACAGTTCCAACACTCCTTCACAAAGGATTGGAGTCCGTCATGCTCTAATTAACAATTGTTGAACCCAAAGGGTTTAGGTCCCAAATCATCTAGATTGCATCTGAACTAAACAGGGCAGTGCTCGAAAATGTTTCTTCCTTAACATTTTTCATGTAACAAGAAAATCTCATTTATTTGACCCTTCTTACCTGTTGAATCGACGCCTTTTTGTTCATTTGTCGTACCATTTAGAGTATTTCTAAAGTCTTTCTGCTATGACAATTTCATGATCAATCATACACCTTTCATTCCCGCATCAAAGTTGAAGTGTACTAGTAAGTGTTCCATGAAAAGAATATCAATAGGGTTCACTTTTATGCTATCATTGATAGTGCTGACATTTCATATGAAATAGCTACTTAAAAACAAAATAATAAAGCATAAAAGTGTTTTACTAAACATCTAGGGCCCTGAAGAACGAAACAAAGAGATAGTCAACTAACATAACATGAGCGTGTGTTTCTAGAAGCTCTAAATACTAGCTTCTTCGCTAACATGGTTTTTTTGCCTCCATCTAATATAATGACATAAAAATCGGACCCTCTTTTGTATTGGAAAACTACAAGATCTCCACATTTAAGTGACCGTGCAAATCTTTTTCAATTCAGAAGCCAAACATCATCACCAAGTTGTATCCAAAACATTTTGCATTCAGATCCATTCGGAAATTTTAGAGATATTGGATTCGACACTCCTTTCCAATACTTGTCCACAAAATTCCTTGGAACCATCTCCAAGCACATTTCCAAGAAAGCACAATACTAATAACAAACAACAACAACAACAACAAACAACAATAATAACACCAAGAAAATACTAGACATAAAGCATAAACAATAACAAACCTAAAACATCTTCATGTTTACCCTTTATAAACCCTCCTTTATTCATACAATTCTCACTATTATTTTTCCTTATAAAGATTATTGACTAAATGATAATACAAACTCCACAAGTGTTAGGATAATGCTAAAGAAATGCTATAAAAATGGAAACAATGAATGAATAGGAAGAAAGAAGGTGAGTAATGCTTACAAGGTCTTGATCTTGCACCTCACGAAGTTGAATGGTTTGGTAAAAATGCATTCCCTTAACTTTACTCCCACATCCATAGTGTTGTTTAAAGGACATGATGATATACTTTGCTTGGTTTGAAGATGAAGATTAAGGGATTTTGCTATGAATGTAGAATATAGAATAGAAAGATGCTTTGTGATTTTTACGTGTAATGTAAAAAACTTTGTTAGTTGGTTACATTCCACATTCATTATGTTATGGTTATTTGTTACACTCGTTAGTTATTATGTGCGAGTGTAACCTACCTCCCTAGCTACCCCGTAAAAGGTTCTCTGCACAATCTCTTTGGTAATGAGACAAGACAATTGATGAATAAATAAAACAAATAATAAAGATAAAGAATAAGGTAAAAAGAAATTGTTTATGATATAATTCCAGCTCTTTATTTTGAAAGGATCCCTAGATTTTGGTACCACATCATATTTGTAGCGTAAAGATTAGATTTATTCTTCATATATATGCATCAGGTATGATTGAAATGAATTGATATAGTATAATTGAAAGGAAAAAATAGTATAAAAATAACAGAAGTAGAAACACTTTTTTTTTTTCTTTCTAATAATAAAGAACCGATAAATATAAATGAAATAAGAGAGAGTAATTGCAAAGCTCTACTGAGTATCTAGAGTGAGTGTTAATAGCTCTCCTGAGTGAAATATAACATCTAATTGCAAAGTAACAAAACACATGAATGTTCTTCTAATTGAAACCCTAAACACATGATTTTGATCATCAATCATCTCATACAAACAAGTGACCCAGTCTTCATTAAGCATTCACTCACATGAACACCAATAGCAATAGTGAGCGCACTTGTATTCCATAGAGTGATTGTATAAGTTTCATATGAAGTATAGCATATAACATTTGATTACAGAATGACGAAACTCAAACATTGTTCTAAACATCTAGAATAATGGAAACCTTGAACACATGATTATGCACATCAATCATCTTAAACAAATAAGTGTCTCCAATCTTCACTTTGCATTCTCTCACAAATTTTTGCCAACCTGTAGTGAACCAACCATAATCGAGATTTTCATTATAACTCACCTCTACAGACCATGTTCCTTCTTCCCCTACTCGCAATTGCACATAATTTCCACTAAATATATCATGTCTCTTCAGCAACTCACTTGGTATAACCAGCTGCATATATAAGAAGCAAATTAAAATTACATGCATAGCTATAGCCTATGTACATGGTAACGAAGACATTTTACGTAATTCACACCTTGTCTAATGATGTTACAAAAACCATGAATTTATCATGTAAATCCAGACTTACAGAATCTGCAGTAATTAAGAACAAAGATAAGATAGTTTAAAGATAGTTGCATGAATTGTACACAATAAAAGCTTGAAAAATAAAATTAAGATGAAAAGTCCTTAGACCATATTCTTTTGGGCATCTGTTTGAAATTCCTTCTCCGAAATTGCCCTGACATTCCATAGCTTCTACGGGTGTTGTCACTGATTTGTCTTGGACTCCTTGGTTTTCTGCATGTCTATAACCTTGTGAGGGATCAAAAGAAGACAATGGAGAAAATCTACTAATGCCATGTACAAATAGCATATCAATAACAAAATGGATTGAGAAGTTGAATTGTAGGGCAAAATGTTATATAATTGCAAGGGTTGAGAAAATTAATTGTAGGGATTAAAAGGAAAGAGGTAGCATGCTTACATTACATGGACAGATATATTTAAACCATAAATTTTTTTACACACTATTTGTTGTAATATGTTGACAAATTAAAACAATTTACATTGATCAAATGTATTAAAATTAAAATGTATCTTTCCAAAAACAACAATAATAAAATAAATACCTTGAAACTTCTGCGGGGCTGGTTCCTTTGTGGCTGGGATAATAGTAATTGTGAATGAAAGTGATTTGCGGTCAGTCATCTCGAATTTACACTCATCATCGACTTGCAATTTATGTTCTTGTGAAAATGACTTCCAACCAGCGGTCATTACAAAATTTCTATTGTGTTCATCAAAGTTTAACGTCACATACCACGTCTTGTGCTCACCAACACGTCTAATCATTGCCTTTCCTCGCAATAACTCATTCATGTATTCTTTCGAAAACCAAGTAGGTATCCTCTGTTTCAGAACATGGTTTGAAACTTAATTAACTATATGTAATGTGCAAGGCTCTTCCAAACCAGTACTTAAATGCATCAAAATTATAAAAATATACCTAAATGTCTCTTTTGTTGGTTACTTTAATCTTCGAATGAGTCTTTGGTATGTTTCCTATACTTTTTCTTTTATGTTAATGATTTTATTGAATAAATTTATTTTAGTCCTTGAATATGTTTTCAGTTAGTAAATTTATTTAATAAATTATCTACAAAAGAGACATTTGGGGACTTGTTTCTAATTTCAATACATTTAGATCCTCTAGTAAAACGAAAGCCTCATACACAGTTAGGTAAAAAACTCACTATTTACTGAGAAGAAAAAAAGCATAGGGGACATACCAAGTGAAGACCTTCAGCATAAGATCGTGATAATTTGAGAGTGAAATTGGGATTCTGAGAATTTGTGCAGCCTCTTTCATTCCCATGATTAGTTTTTGTGCATTTCTTAGCTTTCTTACCCCTGCCTCCTCTGTTTCTATTAGCCTTTGCAAAACCATAAAAACTATTTTCAACACTTGGATGGCACAAAATAAAATTTCAGGTCATGATTTGCCTTTAGTATGACAGTCCCATTCTAAACAAAACATAGTTGACCCATAATTATAGATTAACTCACCTCCTGAGACTTTTTGCTGCGTTGCATTGATATTAATTTTTCTCTTGTGAATGTTTGTTCCTCGAGGTGTAGCAGCAGTAATAGCAATCTTATTTGAGTTGATTCTCTTTTTCTTGAGGGGGATTTTAGTATTTTCACAGTCACTGAGAATCTCAACACACTCATAGTCATCATCATCATCATCATCACTTTCTTTAGTATTTTCTTGATTGTCATTGAATCTCATACTTGAATAGTCAATTTCTAATTTACTATCATCTAATACAATGACATGAAAATCTGACCCTCCTTTGTATTGGAAAACTAAAAGATCTCCACATCTAAGTGACCGTGCAAATCTCATCCAATTCTGAAGCCAAATATCATTATCGCGCTGTACCCAATTCATTTTGCACGCAGACCCATTTGGAAGTATAAGGGATATTGGATTTGGTACATCTTTCCAATATCTTTCTACAAAATTCCTTGGAATCATCTGCAAGCATATTTTCAAAAACCAATGAGTTTGAACAAGCTAGTAATGAAGATTAATGCAGCAAAGCATACATCAAGTGATTAATGCAGCTAAACATTTTAGTTTCTAACAAGCAAACTTCATTCAATTAATACACCAACTGATTTGCAGTAAAAGGGATATTGGATTTGATACATCTTTCCAATATCTCTACAAAATTTCTTTGAATCATCTGTAAGAACATTCTGAAAAACAAATGAGTTTCAACTCGGATTGAACTAGTAATGAAGATTAATGCAGCAATGCATACATGGTTGTTTGTTTTTAGTGTCACAATTCACAATGTTAGGTGGAAAAATGGGTCTTTGTTTCTAACTGATGAAGCAAACTAGATTCTCCATTTTTCAAACAACATATGATTGGGGGTTTTCATCAAACACAATGACTACAAACCTAAAACAGTCTCAAAAGAACAATAACAAGAATAAACTCCACTCCACCTAAAGAGTTGGTATGATCAAGTGATTCGGCTCAAGTGATTAACGAGCTCTGAAGAAAACCAATTCCATTAATGAAAAATGGGTGTTGTTGTTTTGTAGTAATAAAGGAACAAATATTGATGCAACTCAGTATCTAAATTAATAGGAAAAAAGAAGAAAGTGAGTTAGTGAGTGTGCTTACAAGCTCATCATTTTGCAACTCAGGAAGTTGAATGGTTTGGTAGAAATGCATTCCTTTAGCTTCACTCCCACGCCCATGGTGAATGCCGTTTCTGTGTTGTTGTTGAAAGAACATGTTACTTTGTGAAGATTTAAGGGATTGTGTTGTGGCTTTATGGGTAGAGAAACAAACTATGTACTATTGCTTTCTGATATTTGATTAACATGGCATGGGTTATATAATGTACAATAGAATATGGTAATTGGTGGTAAATACAAGTAATGTTGCACTCTTGTTTAATTATTTGTCTAAAGTTTTATTTAATTCTAAATTATTTTCTAAATTAACAAAGGTGATAGTCATTTTGGTCCCTGAATGTGTAACGAGTACACTCTTCTCTTACTATTATAACAAAAATTAAATTTTTAATATTCATTCATTAAATTATGTATGTGGTATATAATAAAGATCATATACATCATTAATTGAATGAATCTAAAATTTTAATTTTTGTTTATAATAATGATCAGAGGGTGTAGTCAGAATAATATTTTAATGTATCCAAATTCAAAAATAGTGTATGATTTTGCACTTTTTTAGTATAAATAGTCTCTAACCTTAAAATAATTTTTCAACATTAAGTCTTTTCATATAGGATTAATATAACAATAAGGTGGCTTGTATTTACCACTCCTTTCAACCTAAACGAACATTTACATTTCCTTGAGCCTGTGCCTTCAAGGTTCGATTTCTTCCTCGTCTTAGGTGGCATGTATTCACCACTCCTTTCACATTGCATCGTCAAGTATGACCTTTTTAAACTAGATTTATCTATAAAAATAGTAAATCCGGCCCTTACCGCTTGTCGACGAACCCAACCAAGTAAATCACCTCGCTCTCTCCATCTTTCATTTGTTATAAAAAAAATGAGCCGATGTCTACTTCAATACCGCGAACACCGGTAGGTACCGATTTAGGTTTTTCTTCAATGTGAGCTTGAAAGTGAATTTTGACTTTCAACTTCGCATTTACGATTGGTTTTACATTGCCGGAAGCTTCAATTTTGGTCGGTTTCGGTTCAACGTCATCGTCCGCCACATTTTTAACCATGTCACTCTGTCTATTGAATAACAAAATAACAAGGAAAATAAATAAATTACTTGTGCAACAAGCTAACAAAGAACAAAAGCGGCGCAAAATTTCAAAAAAAAAAATCATTCTACTCATGCGTGACTTAAGCCACGCTGAACATTACTCCTGTGTAACTTAAGCCACGCAAAATTAACCCATGCGTGAGTTCACTCACGTTACCCTCTACGTGTGTTAACTCACGCTACGACCTTCTTCCCAAAACTGACGAACCAAGCATAAAAACCAGCAAAATCGAATGAGTTTGGATGATACATTACCTGATATTTAATGCTTGATGAACGTAGAAACTTGCTTCCTGACGATTTGCAATGATTTGGAATGAAGATTTTGACCCAAAAATTCACACTTTTTGGGTTTTTGGAGGTGGAGGGAAAGAAAATGGTGCTTGGAGTTTGGACTTATGGGTTTTGTACAAAAACAATAACTTTGCGTGAGTTAACTCACAAGGGACACTTTTGTCATTTCAGTTGGGAATGAGTGTTTTTTGTTGGGAGAAGAGCATAATTCAAAAAATAACGGGTTTCGGGTAAAACCGTACTCAAACCCAATAAATTTACTTACCTAATAATATCAACATTTTTATTTTTATTTCACTATGAAGAAGGAGAATACAAAATATTTTGGTCGTAAATCAAGTCTAATTTCTAAAATTGACAAAAAAACATTATATATTGAGAATCAAAACATGCTAGAGTTGCAAATTTGATTGTTGCACGTTTTAGTTATTTTTTTGGTACATAAACGTTTTAGTTATTTTGATGCTAATGTAATTTTATGTTATGCACCTTTAGTTTGTTTGTTGCAAGTATTTCATGATGAAATTTATTATTTGATATTATCATTTATTATTTTTATACGTTAAAATATAGTGAAAATAAGTTACACAATTTTTTTTAGAGATTATAACGTTGGGTATTTTTTTTATGAAAAAGATATGAGAAATCATCATTTAGTCATTTATATTAACAAAAAAAAACAAAAAAAAATAATAATTTGGGTAACCCACTACCCAACCCAACACAGACAGAAAATTAATGGGTTTACTCAAACCGGTTTAATAGTATAACGGATGGCTATTTTACCTCATCTAAACTGGAATACTCTATATGATTTGGGTCTTGGGTTGGTCAAACCCAACCCAAACCGACCCATGTACAACCCTACTTAAAACTTTGTTAAAAACAAGTTCATTTCCTATAATTTAGAATGAGGTCTAATGGCAATTAAATTCTCTCTAACCATTACTAAGAGCTAACTCGTCAGAGACATATACACAATTGCAAATCCAAATACTCCAATTACATGCTTCTTACCAATAAAAACATTGAAGGATTACAGGGTCAACAAACATATCCATTTCATTTAAGTAGCATTTGTAATAGCCTTCTACCATTACAACCACCAATATCATCCTAGTAGAAGCTTTGAAAATATGAACATGAAGCACAGCATCTTCCCTCTTGATGAGCTCAGCTCCTTGTTATTCAAGTAATTAACTTCTAAGGAAGAAAATCGGTACATGCCGAAATTTTTCAATACTGATTTCTGCAACTATTCTAGTACCGTTACTAAATGATTTTGCTATACTACAATTCCATCATGATGCTTCTTCTCTAGCTAGTTCAAGCAACTTTATTTTAGAAAGGAACTCTCATTATAAATACTCTCTTCTCTCTCCTCAACACCCAACCTCCGATGACGTAGATCTGCTCCGGTGAGGTTCCGGCAGGGGGTTTATCCCCTCGTTTTTCTTGGTTTTCCTACTTATTTCAGTCGATCTACCCTTTTTCTGTGTTATTATTGCTTTCAGGCCGTCGCAGCCTCTGATGAAGCTCAGCCAAACCGTCTCCCTCCTAGAATTTGCATGGGGGACAAGGTTCACATCAAGATCTCACAGAAGGATTATGAAGCTGAGATTGCAGATTGCCAACTTCACCTTCATGGCCGAGTTACGCTTCAAAAAGGGGATCCTTTGCTCACTGCAAGAGGCTTGAAACAAAAACTGGTTGGAATATGGCCGCATCTAAGGAATTGGTCTGTGACTCCTCTAGGCAAAGGGTTCTTTGAATTCAAATTCCAATCTATGGAGGATATGAAAAAGGTATCGGCGATGAATTCTGTAAATCTTAAGCCTGGAATCTTAAAAATTTTCTGTTGGTCCAAGGACTTCGACCCTCAAACTCAAACTCAGTCACATGCTCAATTATGGATTAGGCTTATGCATCTCCCCCAAGAATATTGGAGGCAAACTACTCTTTTTGAGATTGCTTCTGGAATCGGTACTCCCTTCTCAATTGATAAAGCAACACAGTCTCGACTTTTCGGTCATTAAGCCTGGATTTTGGTAGATGTGGATATGTCAGATACGTTGCTTGAAACTATTGTGGTTGAACGTGAGGGTTATGCGTTTTCGGTTACAGTGGAGTAGGAAAGGAAAACAACCTTCTGTCAGCATTGCAAGCTTTTGGGTCACTCTATTCAACAATGTCACCGGCTGAATTCTACTCAACCCCAAGTCAAATTGGGATACCAATCTAAGAACTTCACTAAGCAAGCAGTTCAGAAACACAAGGATGCTTATGTTTTTTTGGTATCACAGAAAGTCACAACAATGATAGAGTCCCTTCAATCTAAAGACAACAAGCATACGACCAAGAATCAAGCCTCAACCTCTCATAGTCCTGATATGGGTGTGGTTAATACTGATCTGACCCTTTGTAAGAAGCAAGTCCAATCCCTGAATGAACAGGTTACTGATTCTGATGTTTTGGCTGTAGAGGATGAAGCTCCTCTAACCTTGCATAATGCATTTGATATGCTTGTTCCTGAGAGTGATAATGGGGAGGCTTTATGGATAGACCTGAATACCGAATCACCCTATGCAGGGCAGTTGGCTGCTAAACAGATAGTTGATTTGGCTATTCCTATAGATGTTTGTCTAGTGACTAACATTGATTCTGAGGTACCCATCCCTAGTGGATCAAGGCATGCAGCTACAATGATTACTATTGCCTCTGCCCATCGAGCTTTGGGTCCTGCTGATGTATCTAGGTGGGCTCCAATGCATGTGTTATCTCCGGTCCCTCTGCATGTTCCTCAAAACAAAGAGCAACTTGTCTGCAATATAACAAAACAAGTTGATACAAACATTTTGCAAGCCAACAACAAACTCTTCAACATCGCTGTTTACCCTTCTGCTACTGTGTTGCTTGATAAAGTTATCAGTGATTAGGCTGCAAAGGCGAATGGTCTAGGAAAGCATATTGAAGACTCAGAGAAAGAGGAACTTACTCTCGAAGGAATCCCTATTGAAGGTTCTAATAGTGCAACTCAGTTTGAGGCTTTGGAAACTTGTCATGATCATAACAAATTTGAGGTCACTCAAAGAGATAAGGGTTGGGAAGCTAGAGAGAAAAGTTTGTCTTCTCACAATGATATGTCTGACTCCTTGGTTACTTGTACTACTATGGCCATGCATATCACTAGCTATTCAGCATTGACCTTGGACAAGAGGCCTTTTGCTGCTCATACTGCTATGGCCAACGCTCCTTCTAAGAAAGCAATGGAAAGTGTTAGAGTGCTTAAGAAGCTTTGGGGGGACTTATCATCTGATGATCAAGAGAGTGAGGTTGGAAATGATAGATATGTTGTTGGAATCACAGAAAAGGATGAGGAATACACTCCATATACCTCTAAAAGACAAAAAAAGAAAGAGAAATTGCAAAGGGCAAGAGTTAATAGTAATGAAGCAATTCAAACCCGGTCCAAAAAAGGTGCAAAAAAAGACATTCAATGAAGCTTTTTGGAAGATTTAGGAAGCTGGAAATTTGGTTGTCATGTTTCTTTTTAGAGTTATTGTATCAGTAGCAATGTTGGCTTCACTATAATAGTTGCTTCTCATTCATTGTTTGTTTCTTATCTTTTAGGCTTGCCTTTCTTTAGACTTTCTTGTGGATTCTTTATGGTTGTACCAGGTTCAGACCTCTCCTGACTTTTATTGCTTACTTTTGCTTTTATCAAAAAAAAACATTATTTTAGAAAGGCTAAATTGCATTTTAGATCCCTTAACTATTTAGGTAGTATAGCTTTGGTCCCTTAATTAAAACTCGATTCATTTTGGTACCTTAACTTCTCTCTGTTACACATTTTGGTCATTTCCGTTAGTTTTAATTCAAAAATGTTAGGTTTTCTTCATTTTCTTCTGGAATTTTTCTGGGATTTTCGTTGTTGAAGGTTGATGGAGATGATATGAAGATG
>Ga0315913_1010654_pt1 | contig 10534 bp, 3 predicted proteins | sample MpolsnodulesMG_FD_207736 | JGI IMG/M metagenome (GOLD analysis project Ga0315913, IMG submission 207736) | Medicago polymorpha root nodule microbial communities from Los Angeles, California, United States - small nodules | ecosystem: Host-associated > Plants > Roots > Nodule | place: USA... | reverse complement strand
TTAGAATTATTTTATTATTATTATTATTATTACTACTACTACTACTACAACTATTGTCATCATCTTCATCATCATAATCATCATTGTCTATGAAATGTCACTTCAATATTGATAAGTGTTTGATCATAAATGGACACATGACTTTGAAACTGATCAGAAATGGATGTATGTTCTGCCTTGGTTAAAACTACCTTGTTATCATCAACATATCAATGTAAAAGAATTGTTTATAGAACCAATTTGGTTTTACAACACATTTTCCGCGACTTTCAAATACTTGAGAGCATATCCTTTTTCACACGAGTGTGAAATGCTTGGTCTGTGATTGTACTAAGTCTCCCCAATAAGCATAGATGGAACTCCTCTATGAATGATTGGTACACTGAATAGTGAGTGTTGGTCTTTCATCATCTTCTCCACCTAGTGTTTTTCAAAAACCAGGTTACATGCATGATTTGATAAATAATTTTACCTTAAGATTTGGTTTAAAATGTAAAAGATATTTTTATTTCTTTTTCAAGGTTATCTAAATAAAACATATATGAAGATAGGTTCATTTCATTAAATTTTTTTAAATAATGATAGATATGCATTACATGATATATAACTTCCTTACTCTCTATATCATATATTAACGGCCAATTGTCAATTGGTAAAATCAGTCATTCAAAGTTTACTAATTCGAGTATTTCCTATTGATGCTTGACGGTTTTTTTTTATTGAATCAGTCATTCTAAGTTTGCTAATTCGAGCATTTCTATCTTTGTTTGACGAGTTTGTTTATTGAAGGATCTTGAAATATGTGTTAAGAATTTAATTTGAAGTTGTGACAACTCTAAAATTTTACAAAGTTAGTGATTGTAGCTTGAAAGAAAGTCTGCAAGCCTTATCTTTAAGATGGTTTGAACATTAGGTCTCTAATAATTGATATTAATGAAGCAACAAATCTCAAACCATCATTTATACCTCTCACTCAACTGTTCTTCTCTGTGTGACCCTGTAGCTTCTTGTCATGTTGTCAATAATATTATATATTCTATTATATGTAATATTATAAATAATGAGTGGTATATAGTAACAAATCACTGTTAATTAAGTGATAAGAATGTCAAGGGATCTGACGAAACATTTCTGTGATAACGATCTTGTGTATAATTACCCTTTTGCCCTCATTTCTATATTGAATACAAGGCATATTTTGTCACCCTTGTCTAGTTCAATATTGAACCCTTAGACATTCCTCCTGTTATGTAGGAGGGAAAATTCCATCTAGGTCACTCATGTCTCTCAGCATGAATCGTGGAGAACTCACCAACTAACTTTATAGTCACTTTGTTACGAACAACGTTTGTACGGTAACAAAGTACTCGACTCCTACATCTAGGTTACATAGTGGTTTCAAGTCGAAGGGTGGAATACACCACTTATCACTATGAGAATAATTTATGACATTTACATTACTTTCTATGTAGTATTCTCATGACGGGTCAATTCAATATAAATATTACTCAAATTATTTATATCTATGTGAAGACTTGATAACTCTTTATCCATGCCATGATCCGTGAGATGTGATCACCAGTCTACCCACATAGTAGTCTTTATGTTTTAATGCTATCCCACTTCACAATAAAGCTTGACTATAGATACTTTAAGAATAGTGTCCTCATGTTTAATGGGGTCTTATGATTAAGTTATACTTAATGTTTGATTAAACAAACTAATTATTCTAGGGACTTTATTATTTTGAAACAAAACAAAACAAAATCAATAAAGCAGTGTCTTATTATATATTCATAAATATATATTAAAGTCATGATACAAATCCATATCCAATCAATACAGATCGGTTATTAGGAACATAGTGAACTAGAGATAATCTATTTCCAATATTACCTCTAGTTTCTCTCTTTATGACAACTAAACCAGAAAAGTTTCAACTTCTTTTATGTATGATTTTATTATATTGAAAAAGTTTCATGTTAATATTCATCTCCCTAAGGCTCCTATAATTAAAGAAGTTATTTGGATTCCTCCAATTTCTAATTGCACAAAGTGCAATACAAGTGGAGCCTCTACATCATATGATTCTTCTTATGAAGACATTTTTCAGAAATAGTGGTATTGATTTTCTTGGAGGATTTAGAGAGAATTTAGGAGTTGCTTCTGCCAACTTTGCTAAATTATCAGGGTTCATGAAATCTATTGAGGAGACATGTGAATTTGATTGTCAGACATGTCTTTAGAGAAGAAAATTTATTAGTTACTCGTAGCCTTTTTGTTTTTTAAGCGAAAAGTGGTGCAATAAAGGAGCTGCAACCACTCAAATATACAGAGAAAAAAAAGAAAAGATATAAAACAAAGGAGAAGGATGAGGACATTACTAACTATTAAGACCTCGTTAACAATGAATAAATCTAAAGTCGAGAAGCCTTGGTCTATTCCTAAGAAAACTATATTAAAATTCTGTAAAAAATAAAATAAAAAATGGGGATGGGGAAAATATTATTAAAACTGGGGTAGCACTGCTGATAATTTTTTAACTACCTTGGCGGATTTGAACTATGTCCTTTGTAATTATAAAGTTAAGATTTTTTTTTGAGGGAATAAAGTTAAGATCTTACCACTGAGATAACACCTCATATTAGATATAATTATTTTTAAATCATATCTGATTCTATTAATGAATCCAAATAATATAATTTTTTAACATTTATTGAAATTAAATATAAAGAGGTATCAAAATAAATTTTTAGTTTAATTAATTAATATATATAAAAAATCCATCCCTTATACACGTGGTCATGGACTAATAGGGTGACAATTCAACAATTTTACGTTTCTATTTTATGGGGAAAGGTCATTCTTCCTCTATAAATTTAGAAGCGTATAGATTAAAATTTGCACCAATTCTTCTCAAAATAAATTACCACCATTGTTCAATAGTCAAATTTAAGTGGTACACCAATATGGAGCATGGAAGTCCCTCGTTTAACAACAATCGTTCGGCACATTTAAGCTTTGGTAAGCACTCTAAACAATAAACAAAAACAATTACACAGTTGTATCTCTTTATAATGAGTTGAGATCCTCGTATTTTTCTAAAATAATAGAGAGTGATTAACACATATTTCAATATTTTAAATTTTTTTAATTTGTAAAAGATTGAATTTGATATCTAATTTCATAGTAGATCTTACTGTTTTATTATTTTTTTCACTAGATTTTATTTTATTTTTCGTATTTTTCCCCCTTAATTGATTTTATTAGATTCTCAAGGCATTATTTGCCTCGGAAAGAAAGATCTAACTTGGGATATGATTGTGAATCACTTTTTTTTTAAGGAGATCGTGCATCACTTGTTAACAATATTTTTACATGGGAAAATACTTAGTTTTTGAATGAAATTTTGATTTAAGGGGATGGCAAAAAAAATATGGATCCCATATTTGACCTGTATCTCTCTATCTCTTTCTCTCAATTTTTTATATATCTTTAATATTTTTAATTTATTATTTTAATTTGTGTGAGTGTTATAAATTTTGGGGTACCGGATTCGATTCACACTAAAAAAGATTTGAGATCTTGGAATTAATTTTATTCAGAGCAGCTCTGCGTATTCTATGGTGAGAAAAACATCTTTGCTAGGATTTCAATTTTTTAATATTATATATCATTGTATTTAACACTAATTGGATATAATATTAATTATAATGACAAATTAATTAATTAAGGTTACACAAAACTGCAATTATCGTGCGAAAGAAATAAAATGAGAGAAAAGGTGGGTGAAAAAAATAAATAAGGTCCCTTTAACTACGCCAGTTTTGTTACAAATTTCATTGTTGATCTATCTAATGATGTGAAGCTAACCAGTATATTCACAGACAAAAAAAAAGTTTGTATCTTAGTGTAATAGCTTCATAGTTCTCGTTTTTATACGTAAAGATTCCACTAACGTCAAGTGATTCATGTGTAGTCACCTTTTACAAGTTGGTTTGCCAGCGTAGATTAAAAAGTAGAAAAGAAATTATATGTCACATTTTTTGTCTAAGTGAGATTATACGTTACATTCAAACTTTGACCCTCTATGTAATTGAAAAAAAGGAAAAAAAGTATACACTGCATTTTTTTTTTGTTTTTAGAGAAAATATTTTTCTTAAAATATTATTAAAATGAATAAAGCATAAAATTATTGTTAACCACTACATGTTTTAATTTAATTTTTCCTTCAAATTTAAAAATTATTTTCAATAAAAAATTACTTAACTCTTTGTGATACTCTTATGTTAATTATTTTTTCAATAAAAAGTTATTTTTATGTTAATTATTTAACTATATATGTGCTTCTGTTTGGATTTAGTTCGCTTGCAGCAAGATTTACCTCCAACAACAAATGAGGAACTGTGTCTTCCCATCCGAAATTTGACAAGAATCATGCGGCATGCTCTTCCTTCGTACGCAAAAATATCTCAAGATGCCAAGACAACAACACAATTGTGTGTGTCTGATTTCATGGGCATCATCACCACTGAAGCTGTTGAGAAATGCAATGAAGAGAGTCGAAGGATCATTAGTGGTGAAGATTTAATATGGGCCATGGGTAGGTTGGGGTTTGAGGACTATGTTGGTCCTCTATCTCTTCTCCTCCAAAACTATCGCAACCATGAGGCTCAATTTAGTGGCATGTCAACTGCTTGTGGATTCAACATGGATGGGTCGGGTGCTGGTGGCTCGAGCAGTGGTAATGGCCAATATTGATATGCAATTAATGTGATGCCCTATCTATCGTACAATAAAATGTGCTTATGGAAGAAAAGTTTTTTTTTTGTAATGATTATGGATATGGTTAAATTAAGTTTTGCTTAAAACTTCATAAATTGGTGGTATTTGAAAGTATGTTAGTTCATTCTTTTTAAGGTTCTTTTATTTAATTTGGCTTTCAGTGGTGAATTGAGTAATTACTGAGTGTCATATATGGAAAAACTTGAGAATTATTTTATTATTATTATTACTACTGCTGCAACTAATTTCATCATCATTGTCTATGGAATGTCACTTCAATATTGATAAGTGTTTGAAATTGTAACCTCAAAAAATGAAAATATCATACGAGATCGTCATAAGATAACAATTAGAATTACTCTTAAAACATCTTACACGTACTTCAAGATCAACCTTGTCCTCAAGGTTGCAAAAAAAGTTGATGGGAGTTGAGAGGATCACACTACTATAGGCATGTTGAAATCTTGATCGGGATCACAATCTTCAAAGTAGACACATGAATTCGAAACTGATCAGAAATGGATGTATGTCCCACCTTGATTAAAAACTAATATAATAATTAGCATACTAACATTTGTCATTAAAAAAAATTAGGAGTAAACTTGGACAAAATTCAATGCCCTAATGACATGTAATTGAAGGGTGCATATGATTGAAATAAGCCCAGCCATGAACCATTGATATCCATAATAGAGGAAACACTGCCAAGGTTATTCCAAGGTGAAATATTTAGGAAAAGGACTTTGTTGAATGCAACCTGGTTGCCACAATGTACCTTAATGCCATCTCACAATTTTGTGCACGTCCGTAGCAATACAAGATTTCGAAACCAAAAACTGTTGCATGCGGTTTTAAATATCTTTGTTTCCATTAAAAAGGAAGCATCTTCTCAATAACAGTGTTGTCAATTAGGTTATTAGCAGCTGTACTTGTCTATCCTTTTATCTCTACTTTGATAGATCATAAGCACACACAAATAAATACATACATACTTTTATTTTTTAATTCATTTTAATCATTCTCCAGATTCACAAATCTCAATCACTTCTCATAGTTGAGAACCAACCAAATCTTTTAACGTGTCGCAATTCAAACTCCTATTTCTTGTGACAAATATTTTTGCTTAAGGTTCTTCTTGATTGTGAGGAAAGCAAAAGAAATGGGTGTTTGAATTGTGTTGGTGTCTTTTGAATCTTTTTAACATAAGATATAAGTGATGAAAGTAAAGAGATAAGGAGAAGAGATAACACAAATATTTAGCTTGGTTCACCCCACACCCTAGGATTACACCTAATCTCCTTGCATTTCCAAGATATTTTTCCATTATAAGCAAATCCTAATTACAACAACACTAAGACAACCTAGTTTTAGATTTCCTTGCTTCAACGTATAGGACTTCCTAATCTCAATCCAGAGATTTACGACAACACTTATTGATTACAAATAATGTTTTTACATAAACATATATGAAGCACAATACACTTAAAGTGTATCTCTTATAATATTTCTTGACTATTTCTAGAAAATGTATATACTATTACAATAGTATATGAACATGTTAGACTATGTATATATGTATGTATGTGAATTTGCTCAAGTGTCATAACCTTCTTCAAACAAACTAGCCCTTTATATAGAGCTGAAGCTTACTGACCATTGCTTAAGAATTCCTGGTCTTTAAATGCCTGATTTAATGTTGAGATATCCTTATAAATTTCGTCCATGTATCATCCATTCATTTCCATCGACGATACTTTTAATAATTTTAACTCCTTTTCATTAGTTAGAATAAACTTTCCTTCTTAGACAAAAGCCATTGCATGCATCACTAATGAATTTTTGGGTCTATGTTGATATATAAGAACTCAATCTAGAGGCCTGAACCACATTGTTAACTTTCACAGAGTTGACATTAATCTTGATGCAGAACCTTGTCTTTATCTATTCCACATATCTTCATCAAGGTCCAGAGCTTTGATCATAGTCCAGAGCATTGACTGGAGGTCTATAGCTTTGATCGGAGGTCCAGAACTTTGACTTGGTTCAAAGGAAAAGCTTCTCTCATACTCATAATTTCTTGCACACTTAAACACATATTAGAGTTGTTCTCTAATAAGTTCCAAATTACTGATATTTTTCGTAGTACTTATCGACTTGTTTTGCAAGTAATTAAGTATAACACCCCCTATGTTTGTAAATTATGGCAAAAAGTTGTTATAACTAATCAAATACATTTTTATAGATTTTGAGAATGACTACATCAATACGGACTAAAAGAATGCAAATACGCACACAAGAAGCCAAACCAAAGCATCACAATGACATCTGGTGAATAACACGATTTTCTAGGCAAGACAATCATTGTGAAAACGAGTCAAAACAAATATTTCCATAAGGAAAAGTCAAAGGTGATTAGCTAGGGGAGATTTATTCCTCTAAGTGAACTAAGGCGGCTCAAGAAAATATCTAAAGACAATTGTTTTTTTCCTCTTTGAAGAAACCTCGATTCTCTAGGAGAGTATGACTTTGCCTACCAAAGTTAACATTGAGTATGACTTTGCCTACCAAAGTTAACATTTCAGGACCTCTATATATAAATGTGTAGGTCAATTTAGTAGAGAGAGAGAGAGAGAGAGAGAGAGAGAGAGAGAGAGAGAGAGAGAGGGAGAGGGCAGACACCATGAGTCACCATTGGAGGGCTAGGGAAGCTTGGAAACAAGCTTTTTTATGCTTCTCCAACATCTACTATTTGTGTTAGTTATACATCTCATGGGTAACTAAACTCTCTTTTGTGATGGGATCAGATGTAATAGTTAGGAATCTATGTAGTACTCTTAATCTGCCTGGTTGAATATGATTTCTACATTCAATATAATCTTTAGTTTAAATTAGTTCTTAATGCTTTGTCAATGATGTAGTGTTCTACAATTGATCTTTTCATCTAGTCCGAGCCTAGTCAGTATGACTGTCTAAAGTACATGGTTTAAATTATGTATAGATGTTATCTCCCTAGAGATAGAGAATATGTTTATATTCATGTATAACTATCTGAACTTATACCATTGAAACAATCAACTATTTTTCCGCATATGCATTGAAAGTCAGTTGGTCCAATGGATCTTCCGTCGTTAACCTCAACAGGAGATGTACGCTGGGGGATAGGTGAATTTATATATGAGGCATAAGAAATATACAATTAATTAAAAGAAAATATATGAGGAATAGTTATTGAAATTCAATCCCAACACAACTTTATCAATTCTATTTTAGTTTACTTTGATTCACATCACTAAGACACTTATAAACACTTGTTCACAAAATTTGTGTTATGAACATAAATCGAGCTAAGCGCGGTCTCTGTGGATTCAATATTTTATTTTTTGATAAAAACCTGAATACTTACCACTGTGCTGAGGAAATCAGAAACCCTCTTTTATCATTCTCATACATGCTTTGTACATGATTTGTTATCATCAAAACTTAAGGGCTTTGTTCTTTAACCAATTTTGGTCTAACAGTTCTTGTAGAGAAATTTCTTCGTCTATTTTTGTAGGTTGTTCTTGATTATGCCTCATCATATGATGTTTTTAGCTATGTTTTGGAATCTTTTGTTGTGCATTTGAAAACATTAAATAGTTTATGAGTGAGTTTGTCATGGTTTAGGGATGTTTTGTAATGTTTTGGTTTGAGTCGTTGTAATTCTATTTCTTCTTTAACTTGACAACTCCATGTGTTTTGAGTCTTTTATGGCACAAGTCATGTGATTTGGTAAAGCAAGACACTCATAGAAGTTATGGGAGCTGGAGAATGAATCACAGCAAAGGTTTGAAAACAAAACAACTCGGCGAAATTATATCCCAATATTAGAAAAAAAGCATATGGAGAAAAGATCATATCAAGGATGAAAAGAATTTGAAGAATGGAGAAAATAAGAAACAAGGCATATAGACTATGCGCCCCATGCACAACCTTATGCGTGCCCACATTGGGAAACTTTTAGAGTACTTTCACTCTATGCCTTGTGCGCCTTGCACATGAGGTCAAGCGTCCCATGCACCTGAAAGGTAATAAAAAATAGCATTTTTTTTCCATGTGCCCCGAGCATATTTCCATGCTCCCCAGGCATGTTGTGTGCAGATTTTTTTTCTTATTTAAAGCATGTTTTGATCTAAAAATATTCATGGGAAAATTGATGGTTTAGAGACAAAGGAGTTCTAGTTACAAGGCCTACCATGTCAACATTGAATCCTTATTTATTGATTTTGTTAAATCTTCTGCAACTTAACCTAATTTTTTCTCTCCACTAATCCCTTATTAGGTTTGCAACAACTCTTCCCTCAAAAAAAAAAAAAAAGGTTTGCAACAACTCTATCCTAAAATTTTGGCTCTAAATTTGCATCATATATGTTTTTCATTTCTCTCTCTAATAACCGTGAATATTTTTCAAAGCAAAAATTTAATAGATATCTCAATCCTTATCCTTATTAGTTATTAATTTTATTAGGTCTGCAACAATTTAACCTATTGTTTCTGTAGATTTTTTTTTGACAAGTTGTTGTACACTTATTTAATACGTTTACAAATAGAATACCATAATTTTCATGCAAACTCGGCTACCCTAAATAATTTGTTAGGAACCATGAACGGCATTAATTTTTGATGTTTAACTATAAAAGTAATAAATAAAATTGACCCGTTAATAAGTGCTCAAAAGTAACATATTTTATGTGTTAATTTAGGCATTTTAGTGACTTGTTCTGCAATTTATCTAAGGAAAAGCTACCAAATTGTGTTCTTTTACCATTTATGCTTTACATGCCTGATCTCATCCCTTTTATGCAGGAAATGACAAGCAAGGAACAAGAAAGAAGCACATGAACCAAAGTCAGTACGCTTAAGCGTCCTTAGCACGCTTAAGCGTACACAATGTCAAGAGCAGCTTCATGTACGCCATTAGTACGCTGTTGGTACACTTCCCAGATTTAGAGAGCACGCTTAAGCGCCCTCGCGTACGCTTAAGCGTGCAAGTTCCAATAGCAAAAATTCATGTACGCTATCCACACGCTTGTGGTTCGCTTAAGCGAACTTCATCAGGATGCAAGTGGATAAGGCACACGTGGCTGTTCCCAATTAGACAACGGAAGATTTCCAGGAGGCACGCTTAAGCGTCCTGTGTATGCTTAAGCGTGCAGACACGAATTATGCCCAACTTAAAGAGTTTTTCTTCTCTTTCTCAACATCTTATCATTTTTGTAATACATTTTCTGGTTTTTAGAGAGAGAATATGGTATTTTCTAGAGAGAATAACACAAAGTAAGGTAGTTAGGAGTAGATTCAACCCAAGATTTGTTGAGACATCATGGATCTAAGCATTGAATCTTCATCTTTTCTTCATCTTTTGCAAAGCTATCATAGACATATGTAGCTACATCTACCCTTGTGGGTTTTGAGGTATTCAAACAAGCTATTATGTAATTTCTTGATCTTTTAATATATGGTTCTAGCTTATTTATTCAATATTATTGTTATTCTTGTATTTAATGCTTTATTGAGATTCAAAATGATATTGGCAAATACTTTTGGATTTAAGAAATAGAATAACAATCTATCTTAAGTTATCATTCTAGACATAGATGTTAATATTTGATAATCACTTTTAATCTAGAACTTAATGCTTTTGGGTCATTTAATCGGTTGAGAAATCGTCGATTAAACGATCCAATCGACTTTGTGTTTGTTTAAATGTTTG
>Ga0315913_1010653_pt1 | contig 10534 bp, 10 predicted proteins | sample MpolsnodulesMG_FD_207736 | JGI IMG/M metagenome (GOLD analysis project Ga0315913, IMG submission 207736) | Medicago polymorpha root nodule microbial communities from Los Angeles, California, United States - small nodules | ecosystem: Host-associated > Plants > Roots > Nodule | place: USA... | reverse complement strand
ATTAAAATAAAATAAAATACAAACAAAAACCAATTAAAAAAATAAAATTAAAACAAAAACCAATTAAAAAAACCTAATTATTTATTTTAATTTTTTTCCATTTGGATTTTATTCACATATTTTTTTTTAAACAAAAAATATCTATTTAAAACACCGTAAAACTTAAAAAGAAAAATCCTTTCACATTTGTTTTCCCTTTCAACTTCACGGTATTATTGTTCATCAACGCCATAACCTTTCCAAAAAAATTAAAATAAATAATTAGGTTTTTTTAATTGGTTTTTGTTTTAATTTTATTTTTGTTTTAATTTTATTTTTTTAATTGGTTTTTTTGTTTTTGTTTGTATTTTATTTTAATTTTAATTTTATTTTAACAAGATCCGAATTTTCTTTTAATTTCCAAAATCAATTTTTTGTTTTTTAAAAATTACATTTACACACGTGGCAAAGATTAAATGAAGACACGTCATCAAAATCATACACATCATCACTAAAACACATGGGGGGCCTTCAAATCAGAAAGGGGGAAAAGGATGGGGTGCAAAATCGCTCGTTTAAAAACATGGGGTGCAAAATCGCACAATTGGCAAAAGATAGGGAGGAAAAGTGCAATTAAGCCTAATAATAATAATAATATCTCGTCAACAGATAAATAAAACATCTCAAAAGTAGTCATGTCACATAATCATACTACATCACCAAATATAAAATCTCAACAAGTCATAATGAAAATAAACAAACAAACACCCCTAAATTAGAGCCCGACTCTAAAGACTCCAAAAGCAAAATGAGGTAGCTCCAAAGCTAACCTCCAGAAAACTCACCAAGCTAAAGCAAAATAATCATGCACGTTGTCTACCCATCCATACGAATAAGGTAGGCGGTCAACCGAACGACCACTATGGGTTAGTCCACAAATCACAATAAGCATAATGAAACATAAGCATTCAAGGATGTCATGTATAGCACATATACATACTCAACATTCCTAGAATACTAACTCCATATGAATATATTTTTCCTCTATCATATCATATCAACATATTCATTCTTAATCAACATTATCATTGCAAGCTCATCACTTAACAACATCAAACATATAAGAATTTCTCACCTCATTTGCTATATAGTTCAATCATCAACTACACCAAACTTATCATTTAGGAAGTATAAGCATACATGCAACTTTATTCATTTTATATAGAGCACATATTTTCCCTAATGCATACAAATAATCTAATTCACATCAATCCTATGTATCACATAAGCTCTTGCATAATGAACTCAACAACTACACTTCATCATTTCAAAAGTATAGGCAAGAAAGTTATCACCACTAAAGAAATCACCAACGCAAATACATATAATTCACACTTCATTATTATAATCAAAATAGTCATCATCAATAAAATTACCAAGTCTACAAGCATCACCAAAATAACAAACATCAATATGTACACATATCCACACAATTCACATAATCACAACATTCACCAAATTTCACTAATACACATATTCACCAAGTCACTTATTCAATTTATGACACGACTCACCAATTAAAAAGTGCATGCAATGTTCTAGACTCTTCTAGATGCATGTGGTACCATTTGGATTTCGGATATAATTTTACTGTATGAATCCACACCCACGTAAGAGTACACCTCCTCTTATGTTTTTCACCTATGTAAAATTACACCTCCTTTTACGTATTTCACCTATGTAAAAGTACACCTCCTTTTACATTTCACATATGACTCAATATGACTATGATGCATGGACCTAACGTAAGACTCGTCAATGCACCTAACACCAACTATATAATCACCAAAGCAATGTAAAAGTACACCTCCAATTACATTCTTCATAAATCAACACCATATGCATTATCAAGTTTTAAAATCCACGAAATCGACAAGTCATAATTCAAACAAAAGTCATCACCAAATTAACAAATCAAAATCACCAAATCAATCATCATCATAATCGACATCTTTCACCTTAAAGAAACATTATCGTTTCAAGTTCCTATTTCACAACAAAGACGGACAACTAAGCACACCATAATAACCATCACCTTAGACACCCAATCTATATTAATTCATCCTTATTTTACTTTATAAGAATGAAAGCAAAGTCTCCTACAAGTTATCCGACCATAAAATATCAATTTGACATTATTCGTCTATGTTTATGAAAACTAGCATTTTCCGATTATTCCGCCAAACTCAAAGTAAACAAGTTCAAACACCTCAACCGAGTATATACACAATTGACATATGAGTACAGTAGCATATACATATACATTTCATAGGCCAATTTCAATTATTCCCAAAATTCACATAAGTTTGTCTCATTTTACCATTTTTCAAAAGTATTCCATTTTCAAAGCAAAACCAAATTAAACCACTCCTAAACATCACAACTTCATGATTACATACTCATTTATTCAAAATAAAGACTTCTTTAAACTCAATATTAATTTTGAAGATGTTTCATGGTTTAGTGAGAAAGTTATGATAAAGTTTCATGAAAAATGTCACATGATCAATGTGTAGTAATTTGGTCATACACCAAGTTCTAGAGAACATTTTTAAGTGGAACCAAATCCATTAGAAAGATATCATTCATATCTAAAACTTTCATGTTTACAACTAAGGCTGAGTCGATTCACATCTTATTGAATCGATTCAAAACAAGTCAGAGAGAAACAGTGATACAATTCAAAATTGTCTGAATCGATTCAAATCTGCCCATATGTAGATTGATACTATTCAACCATTCTTGAATCGATTCAATGGCCTGGAAAACACATTTTTAGCTTCGGGTTCATCCTCAAATCATCCCAAAAATCCCTATTTTGATCCCCAACATACTCAAAACGATAAAAATCATTTTCCAAGGTTCAAATACACCATTTGGACTCTTTTCACGACAACACAAAACAACTTATACCTCAATTCACTTCATTCATCAAGGTTCCAACAACAACAACTCACACACATGACATTACGTATATCACACCCAATTCAACCAAAAGATCAACATAATCACTTTAAAATATATTCATCATGATGTTTAAGCAGAATCAACAAGTTTTTGAACAATTTCACATACTCAAATTTAACACATAAATATGAGCACGAAAATTAACATATAAATTCATCAAAATCACAATTTACAAATAATCACTTATGACCCATAATCACTTATTTAAATTATAGCTTAATTGATGAAAGGAACTCATCCCCTTACCTCTAGTTCTTCAAGAATCCAAACCGTAGATTCAATTTAGCTCCTAGCCTCCAATCCCAAGATTTCTCTCTAGCTCCTCTTTTCTTCCTCTTAATCCCCTTTCTCTCTCTACCTCTATCTCAAAAATGTTTTTGTGAAATGAGTGAACGACCTAATTTTCTCAAAAGTGTTGTGTTTATATACTCTTCACATAATTGGGCTTAGTCTCTAATTGTCGTAATGGGTTCAATATTCTTACCAATTAATACACTTAAACCGTCAAAGAACAATTACCGTCTCCAAATAATTATCCCAATTCACTAGTAACTTAGTAAAAATAGTTATTCGCACTTAAAACACCAAAAATAACGCTCTAAATGAAATGACTATTTTACCCTTGCTCACCAAATGACCAAAATACTCTTGAGTCTAAAAATGACTAAAATACCCTTCTAGGCCAAGAATCCACTAATCCTGAATAAAATACACACAAAGGCAAATAATCACACAAGCGAATATAATCACACATAATAAATAAATAAAATAATTCTATCGAAAATCGGGCTGCTACAATAAGTAGATCCTGCACACTTGAACATATGTTAGTATACCAATTGTTCTTTAATACTTTGTCATCATCAAAACCCAAGAGAACTTGTATGAACCATTCATGTTGTAACAATCTCCCACTTTTTTATGATGACAAACACAAGTATTTTGAACAATTGTTGTTAATTTAATTAACAGTAATATTTAGGGTCTAAGGTTTGCAAGCTCCCCTTGAGACTAACAATCTCAGGTTCTAAGGTTTGCAAGCTCCCCCTGAGTCTGTGATAGTCCACTATAGTGAGGTTTGCAAGCATCCCCTAAGTCATATTCCTAGTTAATTAAATTCATTCTTAGTCACTCTTAAGTGCATCAGAACAAATAATCAAATACTTATTAGAACATTGACAAGATATCTGAATCTTTGATCACACAGAGGTTTGCAAGCTCTGATTAAGACCAATTTGATACCTCATCAGAGTCTGATAAGATTAATCAATTAAACGCATTTTTTTGATTTTTATAATTAATAAATGCAGAAAAAATAAATTTAGGCTAAACGTTCAAAAACTTTATCCTTTCTCCCCCTTTTGTGATCAACAGAAGAAAAAAAACTTGTACATCATAAATAAACAAAGATGCAATCTGACAAAGATAGAAAATCTTCATTAATCAAGGAAATTACAATTTGAAAAACAAAAAAACAAAACTAGCAAAGAATAAACAAAACAAGCAAACAAGGAACTTTAGAAAATGAAATTAAATCCTAAATTCTGAACTCAGTAGTTGATTATTCATTAAATCCTAAGCTATTTTGTCTTGAAGTTGTAAGGTCTTCTGCTTCTTTTTGTTCTTCAAGTATACCCAGAAGCCTTCACAACTTCGAATCTGGAGATGTCTTCAGAGAAGACCTTCACATAAAAATCCAGCTACCATATTTACATCTCCATCTTCGATGTAGTTTAAGCAACCATCTTATAGTGTCAAGATGTTCTTCCCATTTTTGATGAATTAAACCCTGACAGATTAACGAATGGCAGAGTTGGGCTGCTTAAACCTAATCCCCATAATAGACGACATAATCTATTTTATGATCTTCAGATATATTCCATATATCATTCGAAGAATCTTGCGTTGTGTACTGGTCTTCTATATCACACTTATCCATAGTGGATATCATGTTGGGATCTTCCCTGACAACTTCCATAGTTTCTCTTTTGATCAACCAAATCCTTATGAGTTCATTGTTTTGGATTTGAATTTCACTATCAGTTCTATGAACACAAGGTAATTTATCATAAAATATTTTGAATGAAGTGAAAAGTTGTTAGAAAGAAAACTATTTATAAACAAAAACTGAAATTTTCATCTTCAGGAGTTTTTTTCGAGAAACGTAAAGATAAGAACATTAATGATATTTGGGAGCTTGGGGATATCCTAAATAAAGCTTAATCATCATAGCCTACAAGTTATTACCCAACCGTCACAAGCCACGTCATAAACTTACCCATAAGTAACACGTAGGTGGATAGGTACAATAATGAACTTTTCCACTTCCGTCTATTGTTAGAGTCTAGAGTATCCAACTTCTGTATCACTCCAAAATTGGATTTTTCTTTGTATTTTTAAAACTCAATTTTTGGAGATTTACTCAAAAATAGTAGAAGTTATTTCAAACACATTTGGTATAAGTTAAAAAAGAGATTTTGACATTCACTAACTTAAATATTAATTGTTCGAGATTTTACATAGCAAAAATCACATTTTTTAAAATGACATCTTTCAAAAATGATTTTTATAAAAAAAAACTATTTGAAATAGCTTTTTTTTTAGAGATTTTTTTCGAAATTTTAGTATCCAAAAAAAATCATAATAAAATGATGAAATACTTGGAATGACATTTTAAGATATGCTATTCAAACAAATTTTTCATTTGAAGCTTTCCTTAAAAAAATTGTTAAAAAATATAACAAAAACATATTACACTAGAAAAATCTATTTTAAAATAAGCTATAACAAACGGGCCCTAAAGCCAACCAATCAAGGTATAGAGAGAGAGAGAGAGAGAGAGAGAGAGAAGGGTAGAGAGAGTGAGAGGGAGAGAATAGAGAAAGACAAGTGGAAAGCACACGTAGAGGAAAAATTGGATTCATGGTTTGTTTCTGGAAAATTGAAGATGAACAGTGCACCATATGCATTGTTCAATGGAAGAAGAAGGATGATGAGGGTATTTTTGTCCATTCCAATGCTCTTTTGCTAATCAGATGACATGGCAATGATTAAGTGACGGGAGGGACGAATTTTTAAATGATTAAACAATGCAAGGGTAAATTGCCAGGATTAGCGATTACAGGGACGAATTTTTAAATGATGCCTAATTGCAAGGACGAAACACATTAAAGCCAATAAATAATCGTTATTCACTAAGAAAAAAATGTAGTTGGAAGAAGAGGCTCCACTAAAGTCGATCAGTCAAGTTATCCAAACAACAGTGACATGTTTGCAAAACACACATTACTTTGTAATACTCAGTTTGAAAGTTAAGATGATAAAAACTAGTCATGATTGAAAGAGACTACATGGATTCTTATCATGATTGAATCTAAACAAGCTCACTGAAAGAACTAGTTTCAGATTTCAGATACACTTCCCTCCAGAAATGCAAGCTTCTTGTGCAGCCGCACTTGATGATCTGCAAATTCTGTAAACAAATCCCTCTTATCACTGGCTATCTTGAATTCTTGAGTTCCTGAATTTACAATCCTCAAAGTGTTGCTTGTTTTATTCTTTCCTTCTAGTGGTGCATTCTAAAAAAACAAAATGTTTTTCTGTAATATAAAATTTATGCAAAGAATTACATTTAGCTATCATTGGATTACATGTTTAAAGGAATGCATTCTTATCAGGAGAGGTGCTAGCGTAAAATTGATTAATGTGACGATTAAATTATTCTTTGTTGGAAAAAAGGAGAAAATAAAAATGTGTATAAGCTTACCTCAGATTTAGGAAACAATGTTGCTACTGATGCTTTGATATTTTTTAGACCTACTTGTTTTTCAATTACCACCCATGGCCTGAAAAAAGACAATATAGAGGTTTTAAATGGCAAATAAAAAACAATCATAGATAACATATGCAGAATTCTCTCGCCAAGGCGTGCAAATTTATAAGATTTTTCAAAGTATTGTGGGTTAAATTACAAAAATAATTACCACGAAAACAACCTGAAAGCCTTGTTAAAATAATCACTTAAGTCGACGAATCAGGCATTCACATTCACGGTTAAACCAAAGTATGCTATTCGGCAAAATTCATAACACATATATCAATGTTTAAAAACTATACTACCTGCCAGTTGAGGATGTGATGATGTAGTTTTGATCGGTCAAAAAGTCACAAAGCTTTTGGAAATCTTGTTCAGTATGCGACATAATGGCACCCTTAGTATATATCTCGAACGATAAACTTGGAAAAATGAAGACATTTGCTGATACTTGGGTATGTTTGTATAAGAACTCCACAGCTGTTGATGGACATAATTCTTTATCGACATTCCCGATCAATATCATACACACATTTCTTTTTCCTTCCAACACTTTATCTTCCATGCTTTCGTCAACGGCAACACAGACTAAACCAGAAAAATGAAAAACTGAGGAAAAAGTTTTGAAGATTTATATTATAGAACATTATTCTAAAAATATAAACAATTGCACACTGAATGAAAGCCAAAGTTTATGAATATGATAAACAAGTGTAGAGCATGCTGGAGTGCAAACAAGGTCTGAATCTATTTATATGAACTTGCAAGTCAGGTTAGAGAATAATTGACAAGTCAGGTTCCGAAATTCGCAAGTTCTACCCGAAGGATCGTATCTATTAAACATGTTATAGTTTTGAACCGATATTTACGTGAAATATCTCTTAAAATAAAATACAGATTGTTATCGCCTTTACAGTATCTGTCAACTCACATGATTCTACAAGTAAATCATTTTAACAACCATGGCTACCAAGGTCCTATCAGAGTCACGAGGGAAATCATATGAAGAAACCATAAAACATAAATAAATATCATAAAAGCATAAAATATTTCTGAAGAAAAACTCAATGAGTTGAATCAAGTTTTAGAATTAACCTCTACTATTACATAGAATGATAGAAACAAACCTTCAGGAGAAGAGGAACCCAACACAGATCGTTTGGCGCGTTGTTTTCCCTGGAGAGGAATATATGATGTCAAACACAAAGAAAACATCCAAAAATCGTATACTAATAATACAAATTTCTCAACAAAAAAACTAATGGAAAGTACTTTGCGAATATAAAGATAGATACACTACTCACCTTTTCCATTCTTTCGAAAAATCCCATTTTTGTCTTAGTTTTTGTTCCTTTGTTGCAGTGCGCCACCAATTCTTGTCCAGATTGCGATTCTATTCTCCTCCTTGAAATCTCCACAAACAAAGCCACAGCTGGAACGTGCTCTCTTATCGGCTGCACAATGCAAATGTCACCGATTCCTGCTGCAGACAACTTCCCCTCATTTGGCCCTTGTAACCAGGACAGGATAAAGGTACACAAGCACTTTGCGTCTTTTTCTCGAGAATGATTGTGTTCTTCCACCTATAAAAACATTCACAATCAACCAAAGATTCAAAGTAAAATTTACTTAAAAATAACCAACTCATATCTAAAACTTAAACTCTAAAGTGGGTTAAGTGTAAAGTGAGAAAATCAAGGGTTGTTATTATAACAAACTCATGATTTGTTATCATAACAATATCTACCTTTAATTTTACGGTAAAGTGAGTTGCTCGCTTGAAAGGAGCCGGATCCATAGCAGATAATAGCATCCAATGCCCTAACAAGGAATGCATCTAGGTTTTCTAAAGTTAAGTTTAACAATAACCTTATTGCATAAAACATCTTTATATTGATCTACCCATTAATATATGCATTTTCTAAAGCTAGGTTTAATATTAAACTTTATCCCCCCAACCACAAATCAATTGATGCCAGTATTTACACAAAACTATGGTTCATGAAATAAAGAGATGAGGAAATTGTATTAATAAAACAGCGTTCAAATCCCTAATAAGGAATACTTATCGGTTTTCTGAAGAAGAAAAAAAAACTCAAAAAAGCGTTTTAAAAATGTGATAAAATGACCAAGAAACGAACCCTATCAACAACAGCATCATAGAAGCGAAGGTCATCAGAGTTGGAACGCAGCGAGGCGCAAACCCTAACACCGTGAACGAGCTTATGACACTCGTGATCCTGAGCTTGAATGGAAAGAGGCCGGAATCGTTTCTCAAACTCATGAAGCTTTTCCAACGAAATGAAAGACAACGGTTCGAACAAATTATCGTCTCCATCTGTGAATTCTTCGTAACTAACTCGGAGTGTTTCCTTTTCTTGCAGCGTAACCGTGACAGTGTACCAAGCGCTGTCTGCGTAGTTTCGAAACTCCGTCACGTAATTCTGCTTCTGTTCATGAACGGACGTAGCCATTTCAACCTTGGTGTAGAAAGGAGCGATGAAAGACACACCTTTGTTATATGAATTTGTAGGATTAAACACACTTTGGTCTCCTAACTTTGTAAAAGTTTTTTAGCCTAAAAAGAAAAAGAAAAAAGAAAGAAAAAAAAACAATCCAGCCCCTACCCTAACTTTACCCCTTTTGTAGGTGGCCAATTTTGACCAGTCAACACCCACCTGGCACCTCAAATATCACGTGTATAAGCTAGTTAATTAGTGATAAAGGAAATTGATTGATGTATATGAGGAATAAGGAAGGAAGGGTTGATGATTTTGTTTGGATCGATGATGATTTGGGTGAGGAACGAATCCCTTTTGTCTCTCGATTTGGTCTTTCAATTTGGGAACAAAAGATTGTGTTATATTGTGCTATAATTTTAGGGGTTGTGTTGATTTGAGAATAAAGGATTTGATTTTCTTTTTTCTTTTTTTTTTAGGAAAAAAGGATTTGATTTTCAATTTGGGTGAAAATGATGAATATGAACATGCAAAGTGCGAGAGGTAGTTGATTCGATGGATTTCTAGTTGGTGGGTGGTGGGTTTCGATTTGTTAAGGAGGGAGGAGGTAGTTGTGTTAGTGATTATGGGTTTTTTTTTATTTTAGATTGAAGATGGTGAATATATGTTGAAGGGGATGAACATGATGGTGAATTGATGAATTTTATGAGTTTCTACATTTTTTTTCATTTATTTATTTCTTAAATGATTAGTTGACTTTTAATTTTCTCTTAATTCAAAAATTGACCACATTGAAAAAAGTGGTAAAGTTAGGGGGTTGGATTTTGCTTTTTTATATAGGGGGCTGAAATTGCTATTTTTTCAAAGTTAGAGGACCAAAAATGTTTTTAAGCCTTGTATACAACATAATTGTTTTATGCTATTCTTTTTTTCAAAAAAGAGAACCGAAATTGATATTGAGGATAATCGAACCTGAGTACCACCAAACCAACACAAATGAGTTTTTATACTATTTTTTTATTCTCGAAATATTGAATAACATTCTCATAATATGTGAGGCTCTCGGCCAATGTGGTATTAGAGCCTCGACTGAAAAAGGGGTGCATATATGGTATGAATATAATAAGGAGATTGCTTTTTAGGCCCCCTCAATATCTCTTTAGGCCCCCTAAAGATTCAAAAATGCCCTTAATAACACATCCGGTACATATAATCCGGTAGTTCATTTTAATTTTCCAGATTTTGTACCTCCGGA
>Ga0315913_1010651_pt1 | contig 10535 bp, 2 predicted proteins | sample MpolsnodulesMG_FD_207736 | JGI IMG/M metagenome (GOLD analysis project Ga0315913, IMG submission 207736) | Medicago polymorpha root nodule microbial communities from Los Angeles, California, United States - small nodules | ecosystem: Host-associated > Plants > Roots > Nodule | place: USA... | reverse complement strand
GCCCCTAATTCCTTAGGTGGTCTAATAATCTTTGAAGGTTTAAGCACGTTAACCTAATATCACTAACAAACGATTATCCATTCCTAGACTAACCATGTTTATTAGAACAATTCAATTAGGTCTAAGTCGAAAGCTATGATCAATAGTCATTCGTTCTCACTAAATCATGTTTATATTTGATCAGGATATAAAAAGCATTAAGAACAGTTGAATTGAATAAAAACTATATTGTCATTCACAATAAATAGAGTTTCACAGCAACATGGATCAATTAGGGTTACAAAGAATCATCTCAGACCTAATCTCTAAGAGATTTAGATACTCTTAATTGAGTTTACAAATAGCATAATCAATAATGGAATGAAAACATACATGAACTGATAGAAGGTTGAAGAATTCGCCATCCTAGCCGTCTTTAGGTCTCAAAATCACACTTTGCTCTCTCCAATTCATAACCCTTGTTTTCAGAATAGTCTTCTGCTTAAATAGGCAACAACTGTTCCTAAAATTGTGGCACGATTTACGTAAATCATGACACGTTTCTGCCTTGTGTAAAAAACCACCCAAATTAGGGTTTCCATAATCGTGTCACGTTTTTGCCATCGTGACACGTTTTCACCAATGTTGAATGCATGATTCTTGAGAGCTCCAAATCATGACACGTTTTTCAGTAATCGTGACACAATTCCCTTTTTTCAGTTTCATCAGTTTTTCTTGCTGCTTAAGCTTGCTTGTGAACTCAAAAATATCATAAAAAAGACTCTAAAAATGTGAAATGACGGAGTGTCATCAATAGAGATGCATGATTTCAGCCATAAATCAATACTATTTCAATTCCCGCTATATCATAAATTTTGGTGCGCCATCTATGCCTAAAAATGGGCTGTTATGGGATTTGAAAGCTAAACTAAAATTCAAGACTATATAGATGCATGATTTCAGCCATAAATCAAAACAGACTTTCAATTCCCTCTATGTCATAAATGTTGGTGCTTCTGGCATGCCTAAAAATGGGCTGCCAATAATGATAGAGTAAACACATAAAAGGCAAGTCAACCTGTATGCATTTAAGGAAAATTAACCAACAATATCATTTAATTATCCTTTGTATGCTTTTAATAGCGTTTAATCATTTCAAAACATATATGATTAAAGAATTAAATGATATAATTGGCAATTTAATACGGCTGAGATGAAAGGAAAATGAGGTTATGAGATCTAGGGCTGAGATGTAGGGAGTGATTGACTGAGTTGATTAACATTAATTACGTGTTAGGGAGGAAAAATGAGGATGGATTAGGGCTAACATGCCAGCTTAGCAAGTGTAACTTTTATAATAAAGGATGAGGGCTCTATAGTTTGACAAAGCTAAATGTTTTGTTTGTGTTTAATACCCCAACACCAAACTTTTTTCAAGACCATTGTTTTTTATGGTGGATCGTTAGTCCTAGTTTTACCAAGTTGATATTTTAGAAATTGTTTTGTGTTCTAAACTGTATTTGTTTTTTTGGTTTGGTCCCCAACTTTGTTTTTCTTTTTCCAATTTTCTTTTTGACTTTGTTTTTATTTACTGGTTTTATGATATTTTACCTGTTTTTCTAATTTTTTTTTATTTGTATACTGATTTTTATTATTATTATTTTTCAATTTTCATGTACTCTTTTTATTCAAAATATTTGAATTTTAAAAAATAACTAATAAAATAATATTTAATGTTAATTAATTAGGTAGATAATAAAAAATATAATATAATCCATGTAAGCACTACCAGATCATAAAAATGAGTTCAAATGTGGTTGGGAGCAAAATTCTAAGAAATACAAAATAGTGGAACTAAAATTCTCTATTTTAAAATAGGGGGTTAAAATTCAAAACAAATCAAAATAGGAGGCTAAAATTGCATTATGCCAAGAACTTTTTTTACTCATAAAAAGAGGATTTTTTAAAGTATTTTACATTTGATAAAAAAGTTCATGCATCCTCAAAATGATATCATGCATACAAAGGACACTTGCTAGAATCAAATGCGTACTTAAAATAAACGACTTCGTTTAAGACGATACGACTAAATGTATAATCTTTTTTTTTAGAGAACAATTAAGTTCATTCATCTCAGACAATATTAAAATAACTTATATATTATTCACCAACGAAGTTATACCTTGACAACAAAGTCTCAATAAACCCTCTTATTGAAATAATTCATATATATAATCACATTTATAGTAGATATATAATATTATTTACATAAAAATTATTTCTATAAATTTTCCTATCCTATCTCTTAAAAAATTAACATATTCAATGATTTCCTAGAGAGCTTTAAGAATGAATTAACTATCTTTTGTATGACCATTGACCGAATTCAAAACAATTATATATATTCCATACTCTTAAAATTTCTGATTATTTTTATTAAATTTTATATACGAAGTTGGTAAACATAATTATGTATAAGGTTATAATCATATTTATAGTAGATATATAATATTATTTTTTCAAATTTTTTGACTGCAATATTAATTAATATTTGATAGTTACTAAATAAAAATTATTTCTATGAATTTTCCTATCTTATCTCTTAAAAAAAATAAACATATTCAATGATTTTCTAGAGAGCGTTATATAACAAGAGTTGAGTTCAGTTCACTCATCACAAAACAAAAATACAAACGATAAGTTTACTCAACTATTATATATCAACTCTCTTCTTGGTATAACTCATTCCCTTTCACCAATTAGATAGCTAGAAATAATGCATTTCGATTCAAGTTTAAATTTATTTTTCACTAATTTTAATTACGTTTTATGTGTTTTTTTCTTCTTCAGATATTACACCAAAAGAATCTCATGGCTTTGACTACATCAACCCTAACAGAAAAGAAGAAGGTTTTGTTTATATTGGGTGCAACAGGAACTGGGAAGACTAAACTTTCCATCAACTTAGGAACTCAATTCCCATCGGAGATCATCAATTCAGACAAAATTCAAGTCTATAAAGGCCTTGACATTGTCACCAATAAGGTACAAGAATCTAAACGTCATTCAATTCAACATCATATATTAGGCATCATTGACGATCCTGAATATGATTTCACCGTGGATGATTTTTGCAAGCACGTGCTTGAAGCTTTAAATCTCATAACTGAAAATGGACACCTACCTATTATTGTAGGAGGGTCAAATTCTTACCTAAAAAAATTAATTGAGAACCCAACCATTGCATTTCATTCAAAATATGATTGTTGTTTTATTTGGATCGACGTGTCTTTGCCTATTCTGTGTCCATACTTAGACAAAAGAGTTGATGAAATGGTTGAGTCAGGGATGGTAGATGAGATAAGAGACTTCTTTGTACCTGGAGCAGATTACACAAAAGGAATTAGAAGGGCTATTGGGGTTCCTGAGCTTCATTCTTATTTTGAGATAGAAAAGAAAGAATGTATTGATGATGCTCAAAAGGAAAAGATACTAAAGGAAGCTATTACAAAAACCAAACAAAACACTTTTATATTGGCTAAAAATCAACTCTCGAAGATCCGAAATATGGCTGATAAGCTTGGATCAATGATAAACAATATTAATTCTACAAAAGTCTTTGAGGCCATTCTAAGGGGAGAAGATTATCAGCATTTGCATCAAGAGATTGTGATTAATCCAAGTATGAAGATAGTGAAGAGATTTCTGGAGGAGACAAGCCCTATATTTGGAAATGCAAAATATTCAAATGGAAATGGGAAACACACCCCTAATGGTGTTTGAAACATTGGGACAAAAATAACTCTTTTTTCTTGATAATTTTCATTTGGGTATGAGAAATGCATGAATTTTGTTGTTTAATTTTTCTGTAGGAATAATTTTGAGGTGGGTGGGGGTTTTACGGATTTTGTCATCTTATTGTAATAAATAACGCATAAAATTAAAAAAAATTGAATGCAAAATTAGTTCTTTGATTTTTAATACAAAAGTAATAGATGTTGATTAGAATCACATTATACTTGTGTATTTCATTTTTTTTCTTGTAATGAATCGTAATTTAATTTTTTTAAGACGCTAAAATAGATTATATTACCAACCAGAAAAAAACATCTAGCACAAGACGTCGTTTAATTAACGGTTGTGATTAATTACTAAAGATTTCTATGGTAAGATCTTTCCACACTTTCTCTTTCTCCCTACGCTACAATCACTCTTGAATGAAAACGCAATGTTGGATACTTGCACATAATCAATTGATGGTTGTATTACATTAACTGAACAATTGGTTTTATTCAAAATTCAATTCGAACAACGATGCAATTTGTATCGGCAAATATATAATAGTACAAATTGATAATAATTTTTTTTTGGAAGGGAAATTGTTAATCATTTTCTATACGGGACATCAAGCTATAATTTCCATTGTTGGCACATCAAAGCTTAACTAAATCCCTCAATCAGATGTTGATTGATTAGAGATCAATATAATTTAGGTCAAGCACAAAACACAATCAAGTAGAAAAACGAATGAGAAAAAAGAGAAAGAAAAAGAGGAATTGAAGAAATAGGAAGGAAAATAACATGAAGAGCAGTGGTTTGGAAGCGGTTCTATCTCAGATGTAGCCTCATGGGTTGTTTTAGGAAGAACGTGTAGAAAAATCTTATCATAGAAATCTTTAGTAATTAATCACAGCCATTAATTGATATTAAAATCAATCGTCAAGATTGGGAGTAAGTCTTTATACTTACTTTTGAAGTCAATGGATCCCTTCTCAAATATTAAATTTGATAGAGTAACCGTTTTTAGTTAGTATATAATTTTTTTTTAGGGAAGTTAGTATATAAATTTAAAAATAAAAATAAGGGACTATTTCTAATCCCTAAAAATTATGTTTAATGAAGAGAGAGTGTGGGTTGGTGTTTAATTTTTTTTTGGTAAATAAGTTATGATTTTTTTTTTATGATCTAACGTTTATAATTTATTGACATTGTAAAAACACTTTAGTCCCCGTGAACATAGCTCAGTTGTTTAGTCTCCTTAAACATAGCTCAGTTGGCAGGGACATGCATTGTTATATGTACCTTAAAAAAGGTGAATTATAGCCACTAGACTACTTGAAGAAAAAAAAACACTTTATAATAGATGTGATTATGATTAAAGTCAATTTTTTTATGATCTAACATTTATAATTTATTGACATTGTAAAAACACTTTATAATGATAGTGTATATGAATTAAATCATTGTTTATAAATTACTAATAGATATTATTTTTTTTTGTTACATGAGAAAAAGAGAAAAGGAAAAGAAAACAAAAAAGAGGGAAAAAAAACTAGGGCCTTAGAAAGGACACACTTAAGGCATCATCCATTAAAACAAATGATAAAAAAGGGGGGGAAGCTTATTGACCGTGACAAGATGGTATGAATTATTAACTCCCAACTTAGCGAGAATGTTTGCACATGAATTTCCTTCTTGAAGGGTATGGTGAATAGTAACTATCTAATCATAGCAAGATAGTTCTACACTACTAAAAAAACAAAAATTAGGGAGAGATATTTAGTGAGGGAAAACGTGAAATCTCTCTCTAATTCCGTTACTAAATTTTGCGACCAAGGAATTTGTGAGGAATTTCATTTTTTCCGTCACTAATTTCCCTCGCTAATTTTGCTTTTTCTAGTAGTGCTAGATGAGTTCCAAGATATTTGCATAGTGATGGAAATGTGGAGTGTCCTTTGACACCAAATGCACCACATGAAGAGAGTCGGAGGATACAAACAATTGGCATCTATATTTCGCCTTGAATGACCTCACCACACCTTCACCCAGTTGGTATTGGTAATGGGTGTGGAGATACAAACAATACAATACACGTTATTATTACTAAATGGGTTAGACATAGAGAGAACAAAAACATTGGCTTTGGTAGGTTGCCACAAGTAAACGGTTTGATGATGTAATAGCCTACTATCTCAAACATTAAGAAATCAAGATACACTTCATTGTTTTTGGCATTAAACCATAGAAGAATTATTGCTTGGACTATGTGTGCATCAATGTGATAGTCTTTCACAAAATATTCTAAGTTTCATGATGATGTAAGTAGGCATGGCACCAATCCGCTAACACCCATGTCTCCAAATATCCCCGATCAAAGTGGATACTCGCTGTTAAATATGCGGTATTTAGAATGCGAGAAAACCACAAGAAAGGAGGTCAGAGGGTTTGAATTGTGTCTACTTTTTCTAAAAATATTTTCTAAGTTAAAAACAGATCATAGAGAAGAAAAGAAAGCAGTAGAGGAAGTAAAAAAAAAATGAACAAAGATATTTATTTGGCTCATCCTATAATCCAGGATTACGTCAACTCCCCTCACACTAGAGAGATTTTTCCACTATAATCAAACTTGATTACAAAATATTTAGACACACAAGTCTAAGATTTCATGTCTCTCCTTGAAGACTTCCAATAATCCAACGATTAAGAGTTTATAATAATTTGATGTTTGTTTACACTTCAGACCCAAAGAGTGGTAAACAAAATTAAGCACATAATTTTTCTAAACACTTAACAAATTCTAAGATGAAAGTTTGTAAGAATTTTTCTAACTGTTTTTGTGCTAGAAATTTGATAACAGTCTTGGCACACTTGAAAGCGTGTAGTTCTCTATTTTTACACTAAAAACCCTTTTATAGAAGATTTGAATAGAGTCGTTTTGAAGATAGTGCAACCACATCAAGCTACATTGAGAAGTTTGCTTCAAATTTGAAATATTTGCCTCTTAGATCTCTTAGATTTGACCGTTGACTTGATCTTTTAGATCTTCGTCTTCAGATTAGAGCTTGCCTTTATAACTTGATGCATATTTGATCAGAGCTTTGACGTTTTGTTGATCATCTTTAAACCAGAGCATGTCTTAGGTATCATATTTTACTTTCTTTGTTTAAAGCGATCAAAATGTTGACTTCAGAGTCAAATTTTAATTTTATAGTACTACATACTTGAACAAACTTTAGAGTACACAATTGTTCTTCTATACATTGTTATAATCAAAATCTTAAAAACATTGTTTTAAATACCATTTGGGTTCAACAATATTAATAAATGACAAATTTACTCGCGGTCCAATTTAGTTTCACACAAAAAATAATATTCAAATTAGTCAATGACAAATTTATGAGGTACAAATTAGTCATTTTGTTAATTATGACTCATATTTGATTGATTCGTTGCTGATATGTCAGGTTAAAGGGACGACTTATTAGTCACTAATTTAATACTAGAGAAAATTGTTGATGAATAAAATATTTTTAGGACCAAATTAGTCCCTCCCTTTTTTTTTTACAAAAACAAAACTATGTTTATTCATTCAAATTGAGAGTACATCAGATACAATAACATGTTCAACATCACTAAAAACGTAAAGGGTGAATCTGCGAACAAATTCATAACACCCAAGTTAATAGCATACAACGACACAATGCCTACAAATAATATGATAAATTCTAAGTTATCGAAATACCCATGTTTCCGGATCTACAACGACGCCGCCCAAATCATTGATTGAATCTGTAATTGACTGAAGTAGATCTTTCAATAGGAACCAAATGAACACCGCAACAAGACGCAAAAACAAACGCCACACAAGACGACGGACAACAAAACACCGCACTCAGACGACAAAATCACAAAAAACACAAAACAAAAAACATGATATGTGTGAAAACCACTTATTAAATTGAAAGATAAGTGAAAAAAGATGCGGAGGGGTGATTCTAGGTCAAAAAATATCCTAAAACCACCCCTCCTCGATGAAACTTATATTTTTTATTCCAAGGTATTGAGAAAAAATATGTTTGGTTAACTTTATAATATTCTAAGGAACCTTAAAAATAGGGATTATAATAGGTAAATACACATAATTTTATTCCCATCTTCAAGGGAACTTTATTCCCACCCTTTTCTTTGGGAAAACTTTTCTATTCCCAGGAACAATTTATACTCAGGAATAAAATTTAATAAACTTGTAACAAACATAGACATATGTATTTTTATAATTTTATTTTCAAGAATCTACAAATATAGCTTTAAACAAACACACCTAAAAGTTTGAAATTTGTCCAATTTTGGACAAATTTAAGTGTATAGTATACAATAAATATTGAAACCAAGACGAGAGTGAGACACAGGTAAATTCCACTAGTTCATATTACTATTTTTTCTGTTCAACAATGGCCGCAATTATCCAAATTAAAATTATGCTTGTGTGTGCAATGTTGCTTATCACTATTTTCTTAGTCGAAAATATAAGTTAAAAACTTTTCTAAACGAATAAGTTGTTTGTGTAAAAAGAAGTGTTGTGAAAGTGACTCAAAATTGGAGAAATTGAAGTTTGCTGAATCTGTTAAAATCGAGGCCCGAATGGTGTTGTCCGGGGCCCAATTTTGCTAGCAGAAAATATAACAGAAACATATTTTTGGGCTGAGATTTTGTTCATATTTATGAGGGATACTTTTACTATAAATATAGACATTGTATCAGAGTAAACATGGAGATAGAGGGGGCTGAAACAAGGGTTTAGAAAGGCAACAACAAAACTAGGGTTTGTATAAAGTTTATCTCTTTCGCAACAAACACTAGGGTTTGAGAGTTGATTCACCTTGGGAAACACTATTAGGATTGAGTCTCTTGGTCACGGGAAGAGATTGGGAATTTGGGTAGAATTAGGCGGGAGACTTATTCTTGTAACCCATTGATATCTCTTTTGTAAAGTTACTCATCATTATAGTGAAACGGAGGGCTGATCTCTCCCCCAGACTAGGTCAATTTGGACCGAACTGGGTAAACATATTCTTTTGTGTTCTCTCTTTTCTTTCTCTCGCTGTTTACTACTTTTGGCTTGTGTTTAATTCCATACACTTTGTTTTGGTTGTTTGACTATCCTTTGCTCCACACATCAAGTTTATTATTGTGTGATTTTACATCAAATTCACAACAAGAAGGATATCATTTTTGGTTGACAACTAATAATATTCCTTTAGATAAAAAAATAAATAATAATATTCCTTAGGTTCATGCAACAAGTTCAATCTTGGAACATATTCAGTCCTACAAACTTTCCAATGTGTCATACTCCATTTTTTGACTTAAGATACCAGTGACACGCGTCGCCTGACCCTGATCAGTCTCTGACTTGTCAGTAAAAATTCGACAGAGAGGTATTTTAAAATACCTCATTTTTTATTCTGAGTCGGGCCCTCTTCCCTCTTTAATTTTATTTTAAAATTTCCATCTTTTATTCTTTTAATTAATTTTTTGTTTTTGTTCTTTTAAATTCACGCAACCAGCTGTTATTGTTAATAGGCAATTCATTCTATTTTAGCTACTGCACTTTGATTCCAATCCCTATTATTTTCTGCCATATTCATCTATTTCCAATCCTTATTAAAATTTTGTTTTGCTGCTGCGTACTCATTCCATCCCAATTATTTATTCTTGTGCCTGTTCCATTTCATTCAATTTAAAATTGTTGCTGCCATGTTATTACCCAATTCCCTTATTTCATATTGTTACACTCTCTCACAATGCACTTTCTTACTTTAAATTCCAATTGAGAATCATTGTTGCTATTACAGTGTAATACATATACTCTAACTGTTGCTGCGTGGCTGTTTGGTTTCCACTTCCATTTGCTTTGAATTGTCGCTAACCGCTGCTGCTTATTTTATTTAGAGAATCCATCAATTGACAGGTGTTTGCCGTGGCTGTTCTATTCCCTTCAAATTTGTGGCTGTTCTCCAAAGTTAAAGAGATTCCATCATAAAGAGAATTGGTGACCCCTTTGTATTTCTTTTTTTTATTTCTTCTTCATGCATTTTAATTTCTCTTGCATTTTTTTTTAATTTTTTAATTTTATTATTTTTATGATTATTAGATTAGGTTGCATAAATATCATTCATTCATTTATTGCATATTTATTTTTGTCATTTATTTTTACAACAAGAATTTAGAATGTATATTAGGCTAATGTAAAATCATTTATGCATTTTTAGTCTAGATTTATTATCATATATATTTATTTTTCCGTCGTTTGTTTTATTACGCAGACTATAGAATGTATCATAGGTCAATGTAAATCATAAGTAAAAAGTGTGTGTGTGCGTGCGCGCGTGTGTCTCTTATTTTATGCTTCATGTATAGTTTAGGTTAAAGGTTTTTTGTAGTGATCCAACGTCACTACGAAATTCCTACGTTTTATTTTTCTTGCTCCGTTAGTTGTAATTTTAATTTAATGCAAACAACCACAAATTCACAAAAATATTTTCACAATAAACCTTGGTTCAAAAATCAAGAGATCCTTTTTTATTCTTCTTTTTTCGTTAATCAAATGTCAATCAATCTAATTTCATTTTGAGTAATTTTCTTCAATATTAAAAAATACAAACAAGCTTATTTTGACACTTGGCTTTTACCTTAAAACTTTTTTCAAAACTAATAAAAAACACAAAACAAATCAAACGTCAATTTCTACCCCGAACTACGAGGTTTTGATCCCT
>Ga0315913_1010643_pt1 | contig 10542 bp, 6 predicted proteins | sample MpolsnodulesMG_FD_207736 | JGI IMG/M metagenome (GOLD analysis project Ga0315913, IMG submission 207736) | Medicago polymorpha root nodule microbial communities from Los Angeles, California, United States - small nodules | ecosystem: Host-associated > Plants > Roots > Nodule | place: USA... | reverse complement strand
AGCCTGCTGGTGTAGCTAAAAGTGTGAGTGCAACTGTTACTAACTCTTTGGATGCTAGCTTGATCATTGATCCAAACATGGCCTTGAATCCTGTGTTATCAGACAAGCATAACATAGTTGTGCAGCATCCCATACTACAACCTACCACTACTTATTACACTTCTTTGACAAGTGACAAGTTGCCTGTTAGTACAGTTATTCGGAAACAGACCACTAACATACACTCTGAAGCTAGCCTCAAAAGTGTCCAAATTCTGAAGAAATTTTGGGGGGATATTGATGATGATGTAGAAGATTCCGCCTCTGATGATAGCCTCCAGGAAGTAGAATTTGATGTCTCCAAATACCTGGCTCATAATGTAGAGCTTGCTACTAACAAGAAAGCTCAGAGGCAGAAAAAGGGGAAGTCCAGTGCTGGTAAAATTTCTGCCAATGCTAACACTGTCTTGGTCTCTAAACAGCAGAAAAAACATATCACACAAGCTAATCCTGCGGATTCAGAGGGCATCATCACCCGTTCCAAAAAGGGTATTTCAAAACCAAAAGTTTTAGAACCTTAGTTGTCTAGGGAATGTCTTCTTTTGCTCCTGTGTAAAAGGGTTTCAGCAGGTAAAAGAAGAATAGGTTGCAACAAGCTAATAGTACAATCACAATTGGAATTCAAACTCTAGCTTAAGTTCTATTTTGATCTTGTGTAATTTATGTTCTATGGCTGTATAAGGGTTCAAGCCCTCTCTTGAATTTTATTGCTTTCTTTTGCCTTATCAAAAAAAAAAATTGTTTCCCATTCCATTATCGAAAATAAAAAAATATATGTCGTGTTTATTACCCTTTTATTATTGAAATTGCATATTCATCCTAGTTCTCTACGACCCTTTCCATTTTCGGTGGTTCAATCCCTAAACCCTTTTCCCAACCAAGGCCGTCTTCCCCGTGGTTAATGGTGGTTCTGCTTATGCGTGTTCCTGTGCTGGAGTTCCTTAATTATTTTCGAGACTGATTTAGTTCTGCAGGTTTCAAGGGATAAAGTTCCACGTTGGTGCTATTTGAATATATGTCTTGTTTCTTGTCAGTGACTTCAAACTGCTTTATTATCCTAGTCATTCCTATGATTGACACTGGACTGATTTTGTTCAAAAGAGTTGGTATTGATTGTTGTCGTCAATGCAGGAAGTTGTTGGTTCTTGGACTCTTCCTAATCTCCAGATCTCTGATTGGTGCTTGTTAGGATTTAAAATGTTTGTAATGACAGTTTGGGGTGACCTCGGATTAGTGCTTGTTAGTGTTTGTAATACAATATGTACTGAGCACGAATTTGTTTAATCAAATGACAGTGATATATCTATGACATATTTTCATACCTCACTTCCGATTTTGACTATGACAATAACTAAGATAATTTCTTGGCCACTAGTTTCATCTACTTAAATCTATTGTCAAAATAATAACTGAACTACTTCCTAATGAACGAAAACTATAAAGGAAAAGTGGAAATGAGTACACAATTAATATTACAAAAATTTTCTAAATGTTCTGGCTCTTTTTAAATTGTGATTGTTGTGATGCTTATACTTTTTAGGCGTAAGAATTCTTTGTGCGAAGGTAAGGTAGAGAGGCCACCACGATGAATTGAATGATAACTCAGAAATTTTCAATAGCATTGAAGAAGAAGACGAAAATATTCTATAACATGGACTAAAGTGTTTATTATAGATAATCAGGGAGATACATTAATAAGGCTTAAATACACATATAAGGTGCCAACTTATCATTATATATCATTCTAACTAACTACTTGAGAGAGAAATGAAATAGAAATTACAAATGAAATGTAAATGTGAAAGATAACTTGTGTTACAAGCCTTGCAAGCTGGAGGTTGGAAGATATTTATCATCCCAAGCTTGATAATTCAATAATGAAAATGATGGGACCTAGTTGCTTTGTTGAAAACATCTGATGTCTGATTTTGTGAAGAAATATGTAACAGATGCATACTCCCACTTGCACCTTTTCACGAACAAGGTGACAACCAATCCCTAGATGTTTAGTACACTCGTGGAAGACTAGATTGACAGAGATATGAATTTCTCTTTGATTGTCACAATAAAGGAGTGTTAATGTAAAGGGTGGTTGTTTCAAACCATAAAGTAAGAAGCACATCCATTGGAACCCTCTTGTAGTAAGAGCTAAGGCCCAATATTCTGCTTAAGAAGATGAACATGAAATTGTCTGATCATTCTTTGATTTCTAGTATGCAAGTGACTTGCCAATGGAAAATAACTATCCTAATATGTATTTTCGTGTATCCAGAACCCTCCTCAACCATGATCACTGACACTGAATCCAAACAGTTTCAAATCTGAAGATTAGGGAGACAATAAACCACGACCTGATGATCTTTTGAGATATCTCAAAACCATCAAGGTTGTAAAAGGGTGAGTCTCAGTACCTGAAGCCATAAAATGACTCAACCGTTGAGCTAAAAAGGCTATGTCTATTCATATAAATGACTCAACCATTGAGCAGGAAAGGCTATGTCTGTTCATATAGCAAGCGTCAAATTAATCTTTTATATGAAGTGATGTTAGTATAGACAGAACCTCCATCTTGATACAAATGAGTTGAAGGGTCAAGGGGAGTATTAACTAGTTTGCAACTAGTTAGAATTGAATCTTCAACTAATTCCAAGCAGTATCTTCTCTGACAAAGAGAAATACATTTTGAGGATTGTTGAAACATCAATCAAACAACCAGAAACCTTTAATTGACCGAGGCCAAGCATTTGACCTTATAGTATTTAAAACTATGTGTAATGCAAAAGGTTTTAGATCAGAAGATAAAATCATACCATTTTACTTGACCAAAAAAGAAAAAAGGAATTGGGCTAATGGTGATGCTAATGGATCTTATGCCTCAGGAGACGAAACTGCAACATGGTTTAATGGATACATGATAAAAGAGGAAGCTAATCATATGTACTGTCTAACATGCAAAGAATTGGGCGACTTTAGTATTCGGATTGGTGTAGGTTACCTTTGTCAATGGTCCTCTATAACTTGATATTTCAAACTAGTCATACATGTAATTCAAGATTCACACACACAACTCCATTAAGTATCGACTACATATACACAAATTCTAGCCTCTATGTTTCCTCAACATCGAAGAATTATTTATTTCTTTTGCTCTCTTAAGCTTTCATTAATACCAAAAATAAATGTTTTTCAAAACCGAACCACATCACTAACCTTCTTTCCTTCAAAACAAGCATTCAAATCATGATATATAGTAATAGCATCCACACACAATTAGTATTCAAACAAAATTTGTTTCTCCACCCAAGTTATGAATGATAATACGTTATAACTATAATGGGAACAAAAACAGACGAGGCAAAAGTCTAACTAAAGAATCTCTCTTTCAAAAGTACAATGCACGTTTCACCTTTTGAATCTAATTAATGATGTGAAATTCCTTTGAAGTTGAGTTTTGAAGCAAAAAATCAATTATTTCATCAGGTATGGATGAAGATCCTACTTTAAACACTTCTTGTAATTGTGCAGCTTCTTTCTCTGACCTCGGATGCAGCTGCGCTAAGTTGGCATCTATTAGTATCTTGGATAATTGATATGAAAGAGTTTTCCTTTCTACTTTGAGTGACTTCATGTTATGCAAAGAAGAGAGCTTAACCTTCAATAAATCAGGAACTAAGGAGAGAACCTAAGAAAATGAAGGATGATGGTGAATCATGATCAGTTTAAGGTAATTTAAAAGTAAATAAATTATGTAAGCAAAAATAAATCCTTAAAACAAGTGAAATAATTTTATGACAGAAATAACTTTGAAAAGCACGCTTGTTGAAACAAAAACCTAACCTGCCAAACTGACATTTTGAAGTAAATTGGATTAATATTCACTAACATGCTTTCATATCCTATTAACATATACCTGAAGAGTATTGGAAGAGATTATCAATAATTCGATATCAACAAACTCGAGAAACCATCTAAGTAGAATTGAAGAAGCCTCAGCATAATTCCACCACATATCTGCATCAATCTCTATGTGCTTAACAGAACTAAGGGGGCTCCCACTTAAAATCGGAAAAGGAGTACCATCAAAAACAAATGCACACAGATTTGGAGTAAATAGCTCAATTTTGCGATTGTTCTTAGGTTCAAAATAAACTTTTATTGCTAATCTCACAAGTGTGGTACTTGATATGTAGAGGTTTTCTTCACCAAGGATTTCAAAATGAGCAATCTCCAAATGCTTCAACCTAGGATATGCCTGTAAAAGCTCGAGTCCACCTTGAAAGGCGACAAAACCTAAACGTAAACTGGTTAATGATGGAAAATTCAAGCTATTTGGAAATAATATATTTGGTTTATCATAGCCTATAGGGGTAACAAAAAAACGAAGAGATGTTAAAGTATCACATGAAAACAAGCAAGATGGAAAATGTTGAATATCACAGCTGGCAAAGATATCTAAGTCTTGGATATTGTGTGAAACGGCATACTGTAAAATCGTGTCAAGTAGGTGAGGCTCCATGATACCCTCACTGAAAATATTGTAAAGTTTGACAAAGATCAGGGAAGTCGAGCCATCACGTAGAGACAAAAACTGGGAAGCAAATTGGGTGAGACCTTGGAGAGTCTTAAAGCAATAACAATATAATGAAAGAAAGGGAAGTTGCTTCCAGAGATTCCTCCATCTTGTGGACAGTATGCAAGTTTGAACGGCTTTTTCAGACTCCAAAAAGGAGAGTATGTGAATTAAAAGGTAATCACATAAATCACTGAGCCTATCTTTATTTTCATCGATGCTGTTTATTCTCCTTGGTATCTTCATCGTGAGGCGGAAGCAGCAATTGTGCGGCTTCAAAATTTTGCAAACGAAAAAACTAAAGTGAGAAATAACTTCATATATTTGTGGATATACATATACGCATGGAAGAAGAAGAAAAAGAAAAATAAGGAAGAAAAAAAAAACAAACCCTAGTTTTTATTTTGCGATAACCCTCAGAATTGGCGAGAATCTGTTTGATGATCTCAAATCCCTCCGTGTCTTCTATTGGGCTTCCTCCTAAGTCCTACAAGTATATAATATTGGTCTTTTACCTAATAACCATTCATTAAATTAAAAAAGTATATTATTAGAATAATAACAAGAATAAAGCAGAGAAATAGAGAGAAATGGAGAGAAGAAAGATGGTTATATTATTCTCTTATGATGTGCAATTATGTTACATGTGATCACTATTTATAGAGAAGTACAATGATATGACTTAAGAGTTAAGTAATTAAATAGTACATACAAATATGTGTGACTTAGAAATAAGTAATACAGTGTCACTTAAGATATAAGTACAAGTGTTTGTGAACATCCACTTAAGATATTCATAATACTCCACTAGTATGTTCTTCAATGATATGCCTCATTAAAATCTTACTATAGAAAAACCCGGTGGAAAAAATTCTAGTGAAGGAAAAAAAGTACAACATCATTTTGTGTCATAATCTGCCTCGTTAAAAACCTTACCATGAAAAAGAGTGCATAACACATTTGTGTCTCCTGTAACAGCCCAATTTTCGTTAGGATTAATTTATTTATTATTGTATATGTTTAATTACTAGTTTGTGTGTTTAATTTGAGAATAGTGAATTTTTAGGTAAAAAGGGTGTTTTAATCATTTTCAAGACTAAGGGTATTTTGGTCATTTGATGAGCAAGGGTATATTAGAAATTTTAGAATGTACAATATTTTAGTGTTTTTAGTGTGAATAGTTGTTTTTACTAAGTTAGTAATAACTTAAGGTAATTATTTCGAGACGGTAATTATGAGAAGATTTAAGAATTTAGTGAGTAGTAACCTTTTGAATTAGTGGTAAGAGTCACTGGGCCCAGTATGAATTGAGGTAACCTAGCCCAATAGTTGGAGTATATAAGGATAACTTATGAGGAGAATTATGGTTAGACTCATTTTAACACATTCATACAAAGTGGCTAGAGGAAAAATATAGAGAATAGAAAGAGAAAATGAGATAAAAGGAGAAAGAAGAACAAGTGAAAAAAAGGGAGAAGCAAGAGTTAGGATACACAAAGGGAGTGATGATTTTGGGTGGATTAGCTTTAGCTTAAGGAGAAACAAGGTAAGGGGGATAAGTTTGTTCTACCTATTAATCTATAATCATTTTTAACTTATGGTAGTGAAGATATTATATGATGGTGTAAATTGTATAATATAGATTTGGTGATTTGTGCATTGTCGAGTCTTTACTTGAAATTTCCATGCATTCGTTGTCATGTCGAGTCTTTGGTGACGAACGCTTTCCGCAAAGATTGACGTTAGTTTGATGAAGAACGTACTTGCGGTAATAGCTATCTCCGAATCCAAAATCTTGGTACCACATGCATGTAGAGGTGTCTAGAACATTGCATACACTTGAGATTTTTGAAATGTGACATACTTGACTATGTGATTTGGTGACTATGTGCATCGGAGAAATTTGGTGAATATTGTGACTATATGAAAATGTGGACTTGTATATGTTGCTTGATTATGCTCGTATACTTGATATGCTTAATATGCTATGTTTAGAATATGATAATATTCGCATGGAATTAATATTCTAGGAATTACGAGCATGTGTATATAAATGATAGATGAAATTCTTGAATGCTATTTATTTTATTATAAATTATTATGTGGAATATTATCTACCCTCATGTGGTCGTTTGGTTGACCGCTTGCCCATTTGTATGAATGGTGTAGACAACGTGCAGGACTGATTTCTTATTTCTTGTGAGTTGCTTGAGGACTAGATTGGAGCTACCTATTTATATTTTGCTTGGAGTCAAGATAGGGCTCTAATTTAGGAGTGTGGGGACTTTCGCATTTATGCTTTTTATATGCTGTTGAATTTATTTGCTGAGACTTATTGTCTATTTATGTCAGAATTTTGAGATATTGATGGTGATGTATTATGAGACCTAAGACATGGTTGTTGAGATTTTTTTATATGTTGTTGAGATATTTGATGTTGTTCTCCGCTGCGATTTTTTATGAAAACTAAAATTTTACACGTTTTCAGAAAATGAAGATGTAGTGTAGTATCTAAACTATTTCGAATAATTAATTTATTTGCATGATTTATTGCATTCCTGGTTTAGGGTGTTACATCTCCCCCTCATAAAGAAATTATATATGAGACGATGAAGGTCAAATAATCCTTTATGCTAGCAATCCAAAATCTTTATTTGACGGTGACTATGTACAAAGATAAGGTATATCTCCATGCTCTTCTCCAAATTAGCAGTTCTTGAGATATTGTCTTCATATTGAGTGTTGTAGAAAGAGTCTCCTTATAAAATTAGAAAACCATATGTTTTTTGTATGTGTGAAATCATAATCTTTAATAAAAAGCATTCTCCACTTCCTTAATGTAGTGCTAACATTTTCAAATGATCGGATGAAATTGTTGTTTCTCTAAGATACAAATTGTAAGTTTGACTTTACTACAATATCTGTATTTACAAATATTGAGAAAAATAAAATACCACGATATATATATATAATAAGCAAAATACATTAGTGTCCTCACCTGACCAATTCAAATTGTTATAATTTTCTTGAGGACGCGATGTTTACTCACATCAAGTGACATCACAATCATTCTATTACATAATCAACTAGATTTGTCCATATTGACCTATATATAACAAATTTTAGAATCTCATAAGGAGTTCTAATAATATTTATACGATTATCATAAAATAGATTATAAGAAATTCATGTCGATATCCTTAAAATGGACAAATGATGTTATCTCTTCAATAGATTTATTATTCCTGATATTATAAAGGAGCATCATTCAATGCATTGTTTGGAGAGACAAAGTTGCAAAATATCAATATATGTTGGTTGCGGGAATGTGTTACAAGATAACACATACCTCAATTTTTAAGAAGAACTATGAATTCAAACGGACTTGCGATGAATATGACCGTCGTGAAGTAAGATGATGATTCAATTGTTCCTTTTTATGCATTCAAATTTACATCGTATGATGTAATTTTTAAAGTTAAGAATGAAGATTTGTACTTAACTTATAATTTTTTAAAGAGCTAATTCATATATCTATTGTATACTTATTTATTATAGTTTTTTATTTCTTACATTGGATATTTACCTAATCTTTCAGATTTTTTTAAGATATTATTGGAGTATTAGCTACAAAGGTAGAACTCACAAAATACAAAGACAGTTTCCAATCAGCAAAATATAGGCCTCTAATGTTAGACGAGTTTGGATAAATATCATTCTCATGTTTTTGTTCTACATTAATAAACTTTGGTGATTTATAATTGAATTTATTTGTAGAGGAGGAAAGAAACTCAGGTGCGCATTATGGGTTAAATATACAAGTGTGTTTGTAACCATATACCTCTAAATATGGATGTCTATTTAAGATACTTATTAAAAATAGTGATGATCTTCTTTCGAATACTACAACTAATGTTGTATAAAAGAAGTATTTGTAAAATTAATAAAGATAAATAGAATTTGTCTTCAATACATTGGTTGGTATTTTTTGTAGGAATCCAAACTAGCCAATCAAAATTGGTGTCGAGAAGAATCGAATCCGAGATATTAAGAGGAGCACATTCCAAAGTTTCAAACCAACACTATCAGATCAACCAAAGTTAGTTTAGTTGAGATTTATTGTTTTATCATTAAAAGTACCATTCCTTTCATTATATTACATTATTTTATTTTATCTATAAAAAATATACATATTAATTCGTACAATTGTAATTCATATTTTGATAGGCAGGAACGGAGCTAAGTAGTAAAGAACTGGGGCAGCCGCCACCCATGAAATATGTATTACCCATGTGTACATGTACAGTTTGTCACCCATGCTTTTGGTTCTTTTTTTTGGTTACAACTCGATTCACTTGTACTAGTTTATATTTTTCAAGAGTCATGTTAATCAATGCCTCCGAAACATTAGTTAAGAAAGTTAATAATTTTTTTTTATTAAAGACAACACATTTTGATTTTTATAAAGTGGAACATTTCACTTTTCTTCAATTTCCAATGCAAAATTTATATTTTAGTCTCTTTAACTAATGTTCCGGAAACATTAGTTAGCATTTCCTTTTTTTAATTAAAGGTCCACTCATATTCTCTTTATTGACCGGCCATTCCAATCTTTTTATAATAATAAATATAGCATACTAATTTAATCAAATTATTAAGTTCTATTCATATTCCAAGTAGAAGCCAGCAGCCTTTGGGAAATTAGGGGTGATAGAGATACTCTAAATCAAACATTCAAGAACAATTACACTCTAAAGTTTCAGTTTCTCAAAATTTACAGCACCGCCACACCTCAAGACTTGATTGTCAGTTGAATTCTACATGATTGTATTGCCTCCATAACTGATATGTTGTCAAGTTAGTTTTCTCTCTTTTCTCTCGCAATCTCAATTTCTCATTCTCAATCCACTAAACTTGTTTTTTACTTTTCCACAAGGCTATATCTTTAATCTAGTATAATATTCTGATGTGCTTAATGTTTATCAAAATAAATAAATTCTACTATATGCAATAAAGTGATTAATAAATAATATGAAAGAGCACATGACATGAACCATTATTCTATTTTGATGCCTCATTATTTTAATTTTGAAAGAAATATGTCTTTTTGTTGTGAGGGTTGGTGGGTAGAGTGTGGAGTGATAGGATATTTATGTGGAGAACTAAAATCAACGTTACTTGACTAAAAAATTTCTAATATTAATGTGGTATGTTTGTTAATGATTTTTATTTGTATATTTAAATTATTTTAAATCCAATATACTTATATATATGTAGGTGCACACAATCTTATTTAATCTTAATATATATAAATGTTAAACAGAAAAGTTTGCCCTAATCTGATCCTGCCTTTTTAGTGGTTCTGAGTAATTCTTATGAAAAAAAGAGTTTGCAAGGAATTGAACCAGGTACCATATGCTTACAATTTACAACTATAACCATTATGCCACTTCTATTTTTGTTAAAATATTGTTGCTTCCAAAAATGAAATACATGACTAAAACATTTTTTTTAAAGCCCCAACCGCCCTAACGGTTCCCTCTCTCATAACAGTTATTTTTTATTATTAGTGGTACCTTTATTGATAGTAGTTCTTTTTTATTTTATTTTATTTTGTGTACGCTAACGACGTATTACGATATTAAAGTTGCATCTTTAAAATTGTAGATAATTTGACTCATCCATATGATAATTTTTTCATTAGAAACTTCACTTTTTCCTGTAATTTTGTCGGCCTCTTTATTTCTCCTATATTATATTACATGAAGTTTTTGTTCTGATTTTTTATTTGCAAAAATCACTATAGTAGACTATAACATTACTTTGTTTTGGCTAAGTAATGACTTTGACTCCATATTCATTTTTGTTGATTTCCATATTAATTTTTGTTGATGCAAACTAAACGTTGTTAATTTGCTTCTTTGAGATTGTGC
>Ga0315913_1010642_pt1 | contig 10542 bp, 9 predicted proteins | sample MpolsnodulesMG_FD_207736 | JGI IMG/M metagenome (GOLD analysis project Ga0315913, IMG submission 207736) | Medicago polymorpha root nodule microbial communities from Los Angeles, California, United States - small nodules | ecosystem: Host-associated > Plants > Roots > Nodule | place: USA... | reverse complement strand
TTTTCCAGCATTGCTTCCTGTTAGGATTTCCACATCCAACATATTCTTAAATAAACCACGACATAACAATTGTGTTCCATTACACATGTCATATCTAGGGTCTATGTTTCGCAACAACATCAAAGGTGCACCTTTTTTTTACCTTTAAACATATGTGGTGGAATACTTCCTTGAGCAGTTGAGTTTAGGAATTCTTGTTGATATAAGTTATGAGTATCCCCTTCAACCTCGTTAAATGACAACAAATTATGTTATTCTCCTAAAAACTAATTGATAATTATGTCATTCAATTTTTTAACATCATCATTTGTAGGTGTAATTATGGCTCTTTCGATCATATATGAATTATGATATTACTCCTCGCCTATGAGTCACATACACTCCTCACATTAGATGTGTCTGAACACGTGTTGCATCCGCATCCACAAATATAATTACCCTAAATTATGTGATTTTCTCAAATTATCAACGTTATTGGCGTGTCAGTATCCGAGTTGTATCTAGTGTCGATGTTCGTATCCATACTTCTTAGCAGTCCTCTCTTTTTATGGCCTCTCAAATGGTGGTTTGAAGCTTTCTAGTGTTTCTGTTTTTAGTTGTCGGTAACATGAGTGTGATTATCGTTTAACAATTTTGAATTGTTTAAATGGTTTTAACACTTTGATTTCACTATATTTTGTTGGATATTGGATGGGGGCTATGGGAGCATTTTATCAATTGTATACATGCAGAACGTTTGGAATCACAAAGAAAGAAGCAATGCTTTTATTCCTTTAAACGACAGTGGAAGGAGCTTAACGGTAGGGGATTTGCTAACTTGCACCTTAGTGTTTTTAGATAGGTGTAAGTTAGCAGCTTTATATATAAATGATTAATTAGGGAGTTGTAAGCTAATTCGAATCTTATTTTTGTTGAGACACATATACACACACACACGAGCATAACCATTCAAAGGGTTCATATATCATAGGATCACACTGAAGTTTCAATAACAGACATATGTTTCTAGTTGGTTTTGAAAAAGCTTTTTCCAAGTAAAAAAAGTCATGTGTAGAGTAAATTAAAAAATTATTAGTTTGAAATAAAAATATGAAGTTCACTACAAGAGAATATCTGGAAACCTGGAACACAAGGAACATTTATATACTTGTGCGCTGAAGCTATCAGCTATAGTAAATCTGCCAAAAGAACATTTATGGCCACTGTTATGGCGCATCTATTTCACTTCAAAACATCGCCACTTTTAAATGGGCAGATGACCACCAATCTATCCATTTCAGTTAAGTTCAAAACTCTTAACAATAAATAAACATAAAATCAAAATAGTAAAAATATTTCAATGTATCATTTAAAAAATATATCCAGCCAAATATCAAATGATCATTGCCTATCTTGATAATTGCTACTTGGAAGTATCACACATCCATCCTAATATCAAATGATCAGAGGCTCAACCTGAAATTAAACCCATAAAACACCATGATTAAAATCATGACAATGACGTTTAAATTGACTTCATTATTTGATACACTATTGCAATTAGAACAAGTTAACCACAATTCCTCAAACAAGCAAGAAAATATTGAGTTGAACTTGAACTTTAATAGACAGAGAAAATCTTTATCTTTACCCTTTCTAAAATTGTTCAACGTTGTTGTTGAATCCAAAAAAGGAACCTTCTGTTCCTAAAACTTATCACAGTCCGAATATCCAACAGAGTTGTTACGTTCATAGTAGACAATTGCAAAGAGAACAAAATCAAACACAAATTACTAAAGCCAAAGATCCAGAAGCTAAAAGGTACTACCTCCCATCTCAAATATAAGCAGGAAAAAAATATCAAACAAGTTTTTTTTTTTTTTGAAACGGCTAAACTTTATGAAAGACGCAAGACCAAACACAAGACAAGCTAGGTGCGCAACAACATTACAAAGTGAGGTAAAACCCCTTTAACACACAATGTGTCAGCCCTTAAAGAGAAGAACAAAACAAATTGACAGACACAACAGCAGCCCCACCCGAGCCAAAACAACACATCAACAAATACACGCCTAAATGCTAAGAGACCCCAACAAAAAGAAACATTGTCATCGAAAAGAACGCACAACAACAGCAGAGCAGCATTCGCTCAAACTATGCATAACAACACCTGAACTCTACAGCTAACCCACCTATTACTAAGGGCCCGTTTGGATTAGCTTATTTTAGAGCTTATATAAAATAGCTTATGCAAATAAATAAGTTTTTATGTATTATTTATAAGTTTTTAAGGTTGTTTATGAAAAAACAGTTTATGAAGATACGATTTTCGCTAGTGAGAGCTTATAAATTTAAATAAAAGCTTATTTATTTACATAACCTATTTTCATAAGCTCAAACCAAACGGGACCTAAATTTAGCAAATTACAGTTAATTTAGGAATTCAGCTAATTATACCTTCAGGGGGTGTGGTTTATCCTCAGCTTGTTTTGCCGCAGCTTCTTTTGCTGCATCCTCAGCAATCCACCTTGACTTTAAAGATCTCAAATGTCCAATCCAATCTTGCTTTTCTTTTAGCTTCTCTTTGAGACCTTCCAACTCCTTCTTCAGATTAGCTTTGTTAGCTTCGGCATCTTTCATGGCTTTCGTCTGAGTGTCATAAATATCTTCCAATATAACAAATGTCGAGTTTAATCTTTTGTGATTGTAATTTAAATATTGAAGTAGTTGTAACATACTTTTTAATCCACATTCTCATTTTCTAAACATCATTCTTGTTTCAAATCTTCCAAACTCATTAATTCCTAAACCACAAAAATACAATCATCGTCATATATATAGACATTAAAACGCATGATAAGAAGAATATTAAAACACTCACCACATAATAGTCAAAAATCAAATACAAATAAAATAAATAAAAATATAAACTTTTTGCAAATGATGCATGAGATGCAACTAGACCATGACCCGGATATCGCCCTAATCGGCATAATATTATAATCTCCCCATTTGCCACTTAATAAAGACTAAGAATGAGGATTGACAAAGGATTAGTACAGAACCTTAAAGACTAAAATGAAGGATAAGGTATGTTACTAGGAGTAAAAGATGTATAGAATGAAGAGGAAACCAATGATGAGAATAAGTTCTAAACATGACTTGAGTTTAACTCGAACATGAGTTAAATATAAATAGACGAACATATAATGTTAGTTAATGACAAGGTGCTTATGATGTAAGATGATGATGTAAATGACGTTATGGTTGCTATAAGATGAATGACGAGAAATGATGAATGACGAATGACGTGCTCTTTTCCTAATAACAAGTGAAATGACAAATGACTATGACGTAAATATGATGTGTTGTTTACGTGCCTTTCTAAATGATGTTTGGTGAGTCCTCATGCATCATATCATACTGCATAACGACGAATGACGAACGGATTGTTCTTTATGTGTAACAACCCGTGTTTTGCTATAATTATTTTAATTATTTATTATGTGTATTTTTATGTGCTTGTATGTGATTAATTGTCTTTGTGTGTATTTTATTTGGAATTAGTGGATTTTGGCTTGAGAAGGGTATTTTAGCCATTTTAGACCCAGGAGTATTTTGGTCATTTGGTGAGCAAGGGTCATTTTAATGAGAATGTTATTTTTAGTATTTCAAGCAGGAATAATTATTTTTACTAAGTTACTAGTGAGTTGGGTAATTATTTTAGAGACGGTAATTATTCGCTATTTTGGCAGTTTAAATGTGTAGTAACTTTGGTGAATTAGTTGGTAAAAATATTGAGCTCATTAAGACAACTAGAGATTAAGTCCATTTGTGTAGTGACTATATAAACACTAGTCTTGTGAGAAAATTAGGTCATTCACTCATTTCACAAAAATATTTTGAGATAGAGATAGAGAGAGAAAAGAGATCTGAAGGAGAAAAGAGGAGCTTAAGGAAGAGAGCTCCAGGGAAAAGACGTTGCAACACCCCGATTTTTAATATTAGTTTATTAATATTATTATTAAATGATATTAATATTATTAATAGTATTGATTGGTTTGATATTATTAATTTAATTATTCGCATTTATTGATAGAATAGGCAAGAGAAAACTAGATGGATTAATAGTGTTGTTTGGTTTGATATTATTAATTTAATTATTAATAGTGTTGTTTGGAAACATTTTTCACCATTTTTGTATCCTTGCAACTTATAAGTTCAAGAATCTCTCACCAGTTTCAGTGAACTTTAGTCCTTCAACCTTTCATTTTCGGGAACAGTTCATCTTCAACACATATGTTTGTTCTTCTCTACATGTCTTGTTTATTTCTAGCATTTGATCGTTTTTGTTTTGTTAAAAACTGCAAACTGCATGCTTTAGGTAGGGTTACTCTAGTTACGGTGGTTTTTGCCTCTGATTGTTGTGGTTTCCAATGTTTATAAGTAGCCTTTGGGATTTAAAGTCCCTATTTTGCTGTTTTAGGGATACCACCAGCGACAAGTTATATCCCGTTAGGGTTATGATTCGCTACCACCGTGAAAGGAGTAGTACCGCCGTGAGTGATAGTTTCCCATCTCTTGTGAGGATTTGGACCCTTCTTTGCCGTGGCTGACTGATAGGTGAAGGAAGGGTGGATTTGATCGTCAAAATTTCCCTTTTTTTTTTCCTCTTTCAGGTTTGTCATGGCAGGAAATCCCAATAGGAATGAGGTCACAATACATGACATTTCCTGGGTAGGAAATGAGCCTTTGGAGGCGATATCGTCGTTTGCGTCGAATGGGCGGCGGAAATCACGTGCAATTCCATTGGGATGAGAGATGATTGGGAGGTGAATTTTTCGAGTACGTCAGACCGCATCTGCTAGCGATATACTGGAAATCGGATCCCCATGTATGAGTTCATTTTCAAGGATATGAGATTCACACTCCCTTTTTCTGCCTTCTAGATAAGTGTGTTCCAATGGACGAAATTGTGTATTTTGCAACTGCACCCAAACTCTTATCCTTTCATGAAGGCGTTCGAATTGGTCTGTCAACACCTCCAGATCGCCTTGACCAAGGATTTGTTCTTTTCCCTCTTTACCATTCAACGGGGAACAGAGAGAAGGCGGGCAAGCTTGGTCTCCTTCCGCCAAAACAAAAATATGTTTGATCTTTTTGTTGGGAAGGTCAAGAGTTTTTATGAGCGCTTCTTTTTTGTGCGACTGAGGTCTGAGGCCGCTCTTAGAAACGTGTTGAAGACGGTGCAGCGACCCAATGATAATGGTGGTTTTGTGTCTGCTCGTGTCCACCGCTTCCATTTTTTCTGGTACCCTGATCATTTTACTTATGAGTCAAAGGCGTTCGGTCACTCCTTCCTACCTGCCGAGGTGGTAGATGAGGAGGGCAGGCGTATGTTGGATTCACAAGGGAACCGGGTTACAGTGCCTTGTTTGATCAACACTCATGACCTACTGTTGTCCAGCAATCCGATGGAGTTGCTCGCAGGAAAGATGCAAAATATGTGTGACCTTCTCAAAAAAGACAAGCAAAAAGATGGTTGGTCAAGGCATCAACAGGAAAAGGGACGCGCAGAGGAAAATGGTTGGCACTTCTGAACCTTGGTTTCCCGTGTGACTGTTGGACGATAACAAGGTGGAAGAGGACGAGAACCTTGGTCGTTTCTCAAGGATCTCAGATAAAACAATAGCAAATTAGAACAAAAAACTGAAACAGAAAGTAAATTGGGGAGTTTTGTTTGTGGGAAAGGATGATCAAATTGACAAAACTAACGATTGGACAAAACAACCAATCCACTGGTTTGTTGGATTCTGTCACGTCCATCATTGATGCTAAAAATATTGGTTCCACAATTCAATAACTTGTTTGATCACAAATTCAATTAATTGAGCATCAATTAAATTTGTAAGAATTCCACTAATTATATGAATAAGCGTCAATATAACCAAGAGTTTGATTAAACACAATTAGGGAACAAGCGTCACAAAACTTTCATTAACCTAATTACTAAATTCTATCAAACCAATAACGACGTGTTAAAGAACCTAAAATATTCACTCAAATATAAATTAAAAGAAGCGTCTAATTTAATTCAAGTAACCCTAAGCAGGCACATGATTACAATTCAGCAGAATCAGATTGAAACAAGCGTTCAACATATGAAACTATGAAATTATAATTGATGAAATCAAATAAGAACTGAAGCAAACGTTCAATACATAAAGCATTCAACATATACAATTGAAGATTGAAAAGGAAAAGAGATTAAATCATAGAACACGAAATTGACATTGAAATCAAACCTCAAGACTTAAAACAGAACCCTTAACTAATGAATTGATTAACATAATTAAGCTTCCATAAGGTTGGTTTCGCACAAAATCGAAATATGAAAAGTGGCTCTATAGAAGATCTTGGTTTGGCTGTTTTCAACCTTATTTATAGGTTTAAACATTAACCTACTATATAAAACCGAGCCTGAGAAAGAGTTTGGATATATAAATGTCAATTCGGCTCATTACAAGAGATTAAATGGCCCAAAAATTTGCAGTCAGCTTTAGTGCTTCAGAAATTCACCTTTTTGACCATCAAGACGTTCAAATTGGGCATTCGTTCAACATGAAAGTCGTAGGTGCTTTTCCTAGCTTTCCAACGCCTATTTGTACTCCTAATTCTGATAACCTCAGCCAAAGGTATTGCCTGCCCAATGAACAGGGGTCAAAACACATTTTAAACGAAAATTAATCCACAAATTATATTAACACTCAAATCAGTCCCAAAATACAAAAACATGCTACAATTATAATGTCCAGCATAAAAAGCTCTCAAGATATCAAAATGAAATGCTATAAAATATGTGCAAAAATGCACCAATCAACCGACAAATCCCCAACTCCGACCTCACTTTCAACCTTCAAAGAAGCAAGCATCACAAACACCATAACTTCCTCACCCAAAGACTTCTGTACTTACCCCACGGTTAAGTACTTCCCTTCCACACGCTCCTCTGGTTTAGAAAACGTAACACTCTCGGTTAAACAATTAATGTTCACACCAAAAGAGAACAATCAGTTCATACCAAAAATCACATCCATGTGCTCCAAAGGTAAACAAACTAAATCCAACTTAAAATCTACAATACCAAAATTCAAAGGACAACCCAAAAAAACCAAGGAAGTGGTCACCGAGCCATTGTCAAGAGTATCAATGACCATTTCTCTCAACGTAAGAGACAAAACAAAATTCAAACGCTTAGCACAACCAAGAGAAATAAAAGAATGAGTTGCACTTGTATCAATAATAACAAGAAAATGAGTGTTGTTAATTAAGCAAATACCTATGATCATCGACATTTAATGCAAAGACCGTTGCACCAGACTTCTCCTTCTTCGGCTTGGTACACTTAGTACTAATATGTCCAGCATTTCCACAGTTGTAGCACACCACCTCCTTGCTCTTGCACTCGATCACGTGCCTTCTTTTTCCCCTCTTTCCGTTTATGTGTTTTATTTCACGCCGTGTTTGGAGGAAAACCTTCTTCTACGCTTCCATTCTTTGTCTTTTCCTTATGCAATTTGCTTCATGCAATAGTTCTGTCGTCCACCGAAGCTTTTTTATTATGCCTAGAAGAACACGACCGAACATGGTTTAGTCCCCCCTTTATAGAGTAAGACACTCTGCCTGAAGGGTGGCTAGCCCCCGGGTAGGTCTTCCATAGTTGTTTGGGCTTTCGTTCCGCTTAAAAGCAAAAGTTGTACCAATCGTTCGCCTTTGCATGCTCCAACGCGTTTCTGACCTTCGATCATGTCAATCACATATATAACAAACACATTTTATTGCAAGCGGAAGGTGCTCATTTTATTAATATTGTGGTGATGTTTATAAAATGGTCTTTATTCGAGTGTTTGTGTAATTGAAAATTCATGGTTCGCATTTTATGAGTTCATTCGTACTTAGCCACTGTCCGGATGACCCCCCATCTTTCGCCAGATGTCGTCGTATATTTTGTCTTTCTTTCTAGGTGAAGTGGGTCCAAATTCTTAAAGGGCTTCATCGAGCCTTCTGGTGCCGTTGAGGGCAGCATGGATGGTTACGACCTTTCCACCTTAATCGTCGTACTTCATCTTCAGGTGGACAGTGGATGCCACTGCATCCAGCGCAACAAATAGGGTGCCCGAAGATGCAGTTGTAGACAGAGGCACCGGGGATCACCAAAAATGGGACTTCGACGATCCGTTTTCCGACCCAATCACCAAAGGTGACGCCCAAATTGATGTATCCCCATTGGCGCACGTTCATTTCGTTGGGTCCAACTGCCTCCATTCCGTAGTAGTATCTTAGGTTCTCCTTTCTTAGCCCTAACCTTTTCGAATGTGCTTTGGTACAAAATATCAACAGGGTTGCCTTCGTCTACCAGGCATCCTCCCACTTTGTCACACAATATGTTGGCGTTAATAGCGAGTGGAAAAGCCCTGTTAGGGTCTCCATTTATCTTTTCATCGTCGGTGAATCCCAAGGCTGGTCTTGTCTTCGCTCTTTTCGCAGCCTGGGTCGCGTTGTCTGCCACCCTTGGTTCATCAGTCTTCCTCTTGGGTGTTCTACTTGAGTTTGCATATAGGATAGTGGGCATCTTTTGATCATCGTCCTTTTTGTACCTTCTTCGTTCCTCCTTGGATAAGTGAGCTCTTATGCGTCCTCGACTCGAAACGCAGTTGGCGCAATCTCCCTTTCTTTATTAACTCTTCAATCGTGTCACGAAGCTGATAACAATCGTTAGTGTCGTGGTCGTAAGATTATGGTATTGGCAGTACCTTGTCTTATCTATCTTCGCAGTTTCTTTCAACGACCTATGTGGGTGTTGAAGGAGGTCGCCTCGAGGTCGATGTTGTTATGAACGTCGCGAGTGAATATCACCTTGGCGCTCAGGGTATTAGTGGGGCCAAATTTCACTGACCTTTCCTTCGTGTCTCTTTCCTTTGCTCGTGTGAGTTTATCATTTTTCAGTCGCAGCTCTACGATCGTTAGTCTATTGACGTAGTTGTGTAGTGTCACAAGGAACAACTCGCAATTTTCTGTCCTAGGAGTTACGAAATATCCTTCCGCCACATGGACATAACATAAGAATTCTCAAGGCGGCTACAACTGTGAGGGCGTCCCCGTTATTTTCACATTTCTAAGGTTCACTATGGTTAGCATGGCGGTGGGAGCGCCTACTATTTTATTGATTCAAGCTGTCGTAAAGTCTTTTACTGCTCTTGGGGCGGTTCCTTGGGATTGAGGATGTGTCGTTCACCGTAACCGGCGTTTCATCGCATTCGGTGCGGTGAACGCTCTCATTCTTTGTATGGATCTTTATCGAAATCTTTGACTTTTCTCTACATGTTCGCGTCTATCATTCTGCTACTGGAGGAGGTTTGTCAGGTTCGTCAGGATCTCCTTCGTCTTGTGCCGTGCAGGAATCGGAGAAGACGAAGGAGGAGGAAAACTATTCATACGTGGAGGAGGTTGAAGGAGAACCGTCGTTTTCCTCGCGGCGGTGGTATGAGTATCGATCGTAGCGTCGAGGATCACGTCATCTCCTTCAGGATTCACTGGCTCGAGAATCAAAACCATTCGGTCTTGGAGGATTTGAATCGCAAGACGTGATTCTTGCACGGTGGAGGAGCGACTTGTGGGGGCTCTCCTTCGACTTCTGGTCATTTCCTCGGAAAAAGAGCGGTAACTGTCAACCGTTGCGGTGGAGGAACGTTTAACGGAAAATGGTTACAATGGAGGAGCGCGTAACTAAAAACGGATACGGTGGAGGATCGTTAGACTGTGGCGGTTAGTGAATGATCCCCTCCTTATAGCACCAAATAATATGTCTGGTGAGGATGGTTGAAGGTTTCGAGTACGGCGGAGATGAATCCTTGCGGTGGAACGAAAGGTGCCTGCAGGCACGTTAGCACTCCAACGCTGAAGTCAGTAATGGAACTGAGAAAGAGTGTGTAGAAAGTGTTGTGAAAAGTGAATCATACCTTGAAGGTGAAACAAGTTCACCCTTATATAGGCGCGCGTTGGTGATAACTGCTTCCGGGTTTCACAGCGTGTGATTAGGGACGGTTATAGGACACATGTATGGTGATCCTCGCGCGGGGGCGCGCTTATGTGTGGTGTGGTGCACTTAAGCTGGCGTGTTCCTTCATGTGTGAAGCCTTTGAGGCAGTGTAAGTTATGCCACGTGGCAGCGTGCGGTTGGTCTTCTGACCGGTCCATAACACTCTCATATTTGAAGTAGATAAAATAGTCACAAGGAAGGGAGGGTTTGAATTGTGACCCTTTAAAAATAATCCTGTCAATTAAAAGTTATTCTCAAGTTGTTAACTTGGAATGATTAAGTTAACAGACAGACTTCAGAACGTTCTGAAGTGTTAGTGTAAAAAACAGTTTAAGTGATTAAATGTGTTTGTGTGTGATATGTTTACTGTAAGTAAATAGTATAGGGAAGAGAAGAAGAACACACAGAAATTTATAGTGGTTCACCCAATGTGGGCTAGTCCACTCCTCACAATCTTGTGAGAT
>Ga0315913_1010638_pt1 | contig 10549 bp, 5 predicted proteins | sample MpolsnodulesMG_FD_207736 | JGI IMG/M metagenome (GOLD analysis project Ga0315913, IMG submission 207736) | Medicago polymorpha root nodule microbial communities from Los Angeles, California, United States - small nodules | ecosystem: Host-associated > Plants > Roots > Nodule | place: USA... | reverse complement strand
TAGGGAAGTGGTGTTGGATGTTGTTGGAGGATAGAGAGAGTTTATGGTTTAGGGTTTTGACAGCGCGGTATGGTATGGTTGAGGGGCGGTTGAGAGGAGGGGGTAGTCAGGCTTCTGAGTGGTGGCGTGTCGTTCATAGTTTGAGTACGGAGAGAAGTTTCAGCGATCATGTCAGTCGTTGTGTTGGGAACGGGAGAACTACGCTGTTTTGGACTGATGTTTGGTGTGGTAGGGTGTCTTTTAGTGTCAGGTTTAGTAGATTATATGACTTGTCAGTGTTTAAAGGGGCGTCAGTGTTAGAGATGTCGCAGTTAGGATGGGGGGAGGGGGTGAGGCGTGGAGATGGAGGCGGAGGTTGTTCGCCTGGGAGGAGGAGCTGGTGGGGGAATTCATATTACTGCTTGCTAATGTTACCCTGCAGGTTAACAACGACGACAGATGGCTTTGGACTTTGGAGACCTCAAACTCATTCACTGTTCGCAGCCTGTATAACTCTCTTACTATTCAACCGCATATAGAGTTACCGGTTGATGCTTCTTCTATTTGGCACAAGGATGTTCCTCTTAAGGTGGTGGTGTTCGTCTGACGCTTGTTTCGGGACAAATTGCCTACTAAAGACAATCTCCTCCGGCGAGGTGTTATTCATCAGGATGCCAGGATGTGCGTGGCGGGATGTGACTTTGTCGAATCAAGTCCTCATCTATTTTTGCACTGTAATATTTTCGGTTCTGTTTGGCACTTGATTTATGGGTGGATTGCTGTCTCCGTGGTCAATCCTTATTACGTCCCGGACCATTTCAATCAGTTTGTCTATTGTGGTGGGATCGGGAAGAAACGACGCTCTATTTTACAGGTTATTTGGTATGCAGCAGTCTGGGAAATCTGGAAGGAAAGAAACAGCAGATTGTTTAAAGGCAAAGAAGGCCCGCCTTTGCAGGTGGTTGAAAGGATTAAGTCCATCTCCTATATGTGGTTGAAGGCGAAGCACACTTCCCTTCCCTTCCAGCTGCATGGCTGGTGGCTTAGCCTGTTCACCATTTTGGGCATAGGCTAATAGTTTCCTTCCTTTTGTTCATCTTTTTATGTCTTCGGTTCCCTTTGTAAATATTGTTCAGACCTTGCCGTTTTTCCTTGGCACCCCTTGTGCTGGGAATAACGCTTTTATGTGGTAATATATTTCATTTTAGCCTCTTCAAAAAAAAAATGAATATATACATTTAATTATGATTCATGTGTGCTATTTTGTAAAACATGCTCTCTTTAGTTAATGAATTTTTGAGTGCCGAGTGTAGACTTTGGAGCATGAACCATAGTTTAAAGCCAATTGGTTCGCATTTAAAAAATTCATACTCGTGTTCTTTTTGCACAATGTCAAAGAAAATGTGCAATAATTTTTCTAGTTCATTCCTTTTATTCTTGTGTACTTTCTGTAAAAAAAAAAAAACATAAAGGCACCATCTCATAATTTGCCTAAGGCATCCAAATTCAAAGGACTGCCCCTGACCGAAGCACTAATAACTGCCACTGCAAAGCATCAAAACCCAGCCACCAAGAGAGGAGGAACTTCACATATATAATGGTAGACAAGTGAAAATATGTGTCCACACTTAAAAAGACTAAAGGTGAGGGTCGAAGTAATCGTACAATATTATTACAAAATTGGGTGACATTACTATAAGCACACAGGAATAGAATCACTAGGAAAAATGAGTCAAGCGGAAAAAAATTCACAAAATTCCACGAATGTGTTATGCATTTTCATATAGGAAAATGCTAGATCCAGCGAAAGACACTTCCACAAAATTTTCACGACATGAGGTGGCAGGCGTTTATTTGCTATTATGACACATGCCAACCATGTTTTCGGTTCCCACAATCTCGTCTTTATTTCTCTCACACAACTACACAAGCACATCGCCTTTCACCTTTATTGCAATTTTTTCATCTCCTTCAACCTTACCCTTTTCTCTTCTTCCCACAAAACTTTCATCAATTCACTAAAAAAAACTCATATTTTTCTCATATGTGTAATCTCATTACCTTCTTGAAACTATTGAAATCATGGCTTATGTAGTAAGTTTCTATTGGCTATGTTAATCCTCACCAAAAACAATTCACAAGAATTTGCTGCATAAGCCATGCACGTATATAGGATGAAATTCAAAAGATTTTAATCTATCTATGTATAATAACGTTTTTTTAAGGAATCTATGTCTATGTATAATAACGTTGACACACCAGGTTTTACATTGAGACATTTATTTAGATTTAGTGGGGGAAAACAAGAGTACATCTTCAATTCGTGAGCAATGCGTCAGTGTATATAGCACTGCTCTTTAATATAACTTAAAGGCAACAAAATTTTGCTCACATTTTAATTCCGATTTTGGTGGCAATCATGTAGATAATGGTGCATGCCAATCCAAAGGGGCCGCCGTAAATAAAGCAAAAACTTTAGACCTCCAAATTTTTTAACACTCATATTAGGCTCCAAATATTTTTTGCTTTAAATATATTTCATTATGTCAAATTCTTTAAACATCTTCGCGCCTAGGTCAGTTAATTAATAGTTAAAATGATAGTCGTAGACTTTTAGTTCATGTTACAAGTTTGATTCGATAACTACTTTATTGGTTATACGTATCTTAAATTCTTTTTTCTTCAAATTTCTATAAATATAATGTTATTTATTTTTAAAAAGTTCTTGCATTAATGAGGTTGAGTCTAACGGAATGAGTTAGACTCTCACAGTTTGATGAATCAATATTCAAATATTTGATTGGGAGCAATATTCATATTTAGTGTGACATGCCTCAAATAAAATTACACATTTAGTGTTCTTAATTTTTATGTTTTTATGTCAACACACTTAAAATGCCTTAATTTAAAATTCACTTTATGCAACTAAATAACACTCCTTGGGATAAATTCGTGAAAACAAATTCGCTATACATAGATTTTGTGAGGAAATATTCATTCAACTATGTAACTGGATCCTCTACTCTTAAAGGAGAGGTCTAATTAAATAAAAGATCTAAATGTTTTTTGAAGAGATGAAGAGAACTGAGTGTTAAAAACAAGTAAGATAAAATATTTAAGGGTGTGGATTCTAGTGGACTCTTCAATGATTGCAAAGGATTTGATACATTCAATTATAAGTTTTTAATTTAGGTGTCATTACAATGGTCACATTAAATAAAAAATTTGTTATGCTAACATATGTCCTTAAGTTATATTATGACACTTTTTCAATACATAATTTTCATCCTTGATTTTTTTAACATGTACCGGATACATGTTAGCATTTGTCATAAAAATTTAGATTACCTCAAAAAAAAAAAAAATAGATGTCATTACTATGGGAGAAAATGAATGTTTTACTAATATGTCTTATATTTTCATAGCACATATTAAGTATATTAACTAGTAAGCCGTGATTGAGGAATATACTTTCACGGCTTACTAGTTACTTTCACATAAGATAAAAACATTTTCTAGTATTGCTTGTTCTCCATTTGTAGCATATGCAACAACAAACTTCTAAAGGATATAAAGATGATAACATAGAGTTTAATTTACATGATCAATTGTTCATGACTTTGCAATAAATATAAAAACTATTTGAGACAGTTAAACCCAATTGCTTCACAAGATGATTAAAGGGGTGGAGATTGTCTTTATTTGAAGAGGTTATCAACTCTGATTAAAAACTATATATAACAATTATACATATACTCAAATGTTAAGAAGACTCTGATACTGATCTAGTGGGAGATGAATGTAATGGTTTTGGTGGCATTTCTAGTGAATTCATATTAACTTCTAACATTTCAATCACTTTACTCATTGTAGGTCTATCACTTGGAAATGTTTGAATGCACCATAAACCAACAATTGTCATTCTCCTTGCGATCTCATCTTCTTTTGTATCCATAACTCCATCAGGTCTCAGATTAGTGCCAAACTCAAGCCTACTGTATACCCAATGTGGAAGGTATATCTCACTTGTGTGACTTGCATCAGCAATAATGTTTTTCCTCCCTCCAACCATTTCCAGCAACATCATTCCATAACTATAAACATCGGACTTGTATGAGACTCCTCCGAAATGTCTATTCCACACTTCTGGAGCTACATATCCCATTGTCCCTCTTTGATCTGACATCGAAATAATGCTCTCTCTTTTTGGACAAAGTTTTGCAAGTCCAAAATCTGAAATCTTTGGACATAAATTCTCATCTAAAAGAATGTTATGTGGTTTTATGTCGAAATGTAAAATTCTAGTTGTACATCCTCTATGCAAGTACTCTAGTCCACGAGCTATCCCTTTTGCAATTTGATACAAATTATCCCAACTCAAAGATGCAATTGTCTCAGGTCCTTTATTGTAAATAAATTTTTCAAGAGAACCATTTGACATAAATTCATATATGAGTGCTTTTTTTGTGCCTTCAAAACAAAATCCAAGAAGGGTGACAACATTAACATGTGAGGTTCTAGTAATACTTGCAACCTCATTAATAAATTCTTCACCGTTTCCCTTGGATGAATTCAATATCTTTATAGCAACATGACAATCATTGAGTAACTTTCCTTTGTACACAACTCCAAAACCCCCTTGACCAAGTTTAACCTTGAAAGAGTCTGTCATTTTTTTTATTTCTGAATATTTATATCTTTTCTGCAATAGAGCTCCATGATCTTTTAAAAATGCTTCAATATTGTTATCATTGTTGGTTCTAAACTGAAATTTTCCTTGCCATATTGATGATTTGCTTCTAATACAATAAATAATGATGCAGATTAACAATAATATGATGGTCATAACTGCACTTACAACACCTGTTGATAAAGAAAACTGATTAATTATGTGTTGATGGATGAAACGAAACTGATTAAATAAATAAATTTTATTTTGTTATGTAGTTATTTGGTGTGCAATGACCTTGTAATGAGTAGGGGTGTACGTGGGCCGGTTTGGGTTGGGTTTGGCCAAACCCAAGACTCAAACCATATAGGGTACTCCGGTTTGGGTGAAGTAAAATAACCACCCGTTACACTATTGAACCGGTTTGGGCAAACCCACTAATTTCTGGTTTGGGTTGGGTTGGGTAGTGGGTTACCCAAATTATTTTTATGTTTTTGTTAACATTAAATGAATAAATGATGATTATTTTCATAAAAGTTTGGGTTGGGTTGGGTAGTGGGTTACTAAATTATTTTTATGTTTTGTTAACATTAAATGAATGAAAGATGATTATTTTCATAAAAATTACTCAATTTTTTTATTTTCTAAAAAAAATTGTAGAACATATTTTCAGTATATTTTCGCGTAAAAAAATTATAAATGATAAATATGAGGTAGTAAATTTCATTGCAACAAACTAAAGTTGTATGACATATAATTGCATTAGTATCAAAACAACAAAAAAAATGCAACATTCAAATTTGTAACTTTAACATGTTTTGATTTTCAATAATGGGAATGCATTTTGTCAATTTTGAAAATTAGATTTGATTTATGACCAAAATCTTTTGTATTTCCTTCTTCCCAATGAAAATAAAAATAATGGCATTATTGGGTTTGGATATGGTTTTACCCAAAACCCGTTATTTTTTTATGGGTTTTTCATTTTTAAAACCATACTCACCCAATTACTCAACTCAACCCACAATTTAGGATTTTTTTAGGTGGGTTTGACCAGGTTTTATAGGTTGACCCAACCCATGTACACCCCTAGTAATGAGTCAAAGAGCTGCAAAGGGTAATATAGAAAATAGGAATATGGACACTTATAAATAAGAGTAGGTCAAAGAAAACAAGGCATGGAATATATGTGATGAAATTCTTCTTCTCTCCCTACAACTTTTTATCCTTCTATTTATACATGAGGAATTAACTACCTAGCACCTAGTTGTTATTTCTTTGCAAATGTAGTAGTTAAAGATTGACAATAACGATTAACTTGAAGTTTGATATATTAGCTATAATGACTTTCCTTTTCAGGTTAGAGTGACTACCTGCAAGCAATCATAAGCATAAAGAGCAAGAGGAGTTGGTATATATTTTGCTTTAATAATAATTTTATAGACAAAGTCTCATAGATTTCAAAATTTATGATAAAAAAGGTAGAAGGGTGATGTACGTACCAGTTGTAACACGTTGAAATTGTTGAGTAGAATTTGTTTTAGACTTGGGCAGTAAGAATGTTGGTGATGGGGTTGGTGCTGGTGTCGAAGCTAACACATCACCTTTAAAGCATTCAATCACAAAATTTCAAATATTTAATTCATTTTCAATTTAAATTTTGATATGTTTTTTGATTAAAAATTATTAGTTTTCATGAAATAGGTTTGTGACTTAGCAAGGTATTTGCATTGATCCCATCGGTTCTCTTTGTCTATAATTATAGCATAGTAAGAATCCTTGTATTTACCATTTTATTGATACATATTACTAGTGCTTTGAAATATGATCACCTTTGCAATATTACAACTCTCTTCAAACTGAGTTCAGATCCATTTCCATTAAAAACAGAAAATGATATTGAAAATATGTTTGTTTATAATATTAAAAACATTTCTGCGAAAAACATAAAAAGTTGAATAAAAAAAAAATCCGTTTTCTGTTAAAAACGCGGTAGCATACATGGTAATTGCATCTCCCAGGTCATGATAAGATCATGGTCAACCAATGAAACGGTCCTTTTGAAGTAATTAAAAAAATTCAATTATTTATTTATAAAAAAATAAACAAACTTTTTATAGGAAAAATAAATAAATGCCTTTTCGTGGAAAGATAATTTGTGAGTGGACATTAATTATATAGTTTTTTAATAATCTGAGTGATATTAATTAAACATGAATAAAACTAAAAATTTAATAATAGATATTATGTGTTCATCCTCGAAGTTTTAGATTCGATTCTTCCCGGTATAAATTTGGGTGGACAAATATGAGACGGAGAAAGTAAAAGATGCTAAAAAATGTTGTGTGCAAGTGTGAGTCATATGTCTCATATCAGATTGAAAAGTAAAGGTTGAACACCTTGTAGGTAAGAGGACCCATAAACTCATTGCCTTAAGGTTTTCGGTAAGAGTGTGACGTCCTCTTGCTTGTACGGTTGCTCTAGCCACGATGTGGTGGTCCCCCGAAGCTCCCCCTCCGCTCTGAGTCCATCAATTCATCATGGTCCCTCCTCAAGTGGAAGCTCTTACTTGCTTGTATCGTTGTTGCTGGCTTCTCCGCAACGGACCGACACAAGGAACTTATACCGCTGTTGTTGGTTTCTCCGCAATGGACCGGCTGCCTCCGTCGTACCCTTCATCGAATTGGGACTTTGATACCACTGTTAGGTCATGAGGGGAGGCAGGGGACCCCCCCACATCCAGGCAGAGCAACCGCACAAGTGAAAGAGAGCCACACTCTTACCCAAAACCTTAAGGCCATGGGCTTATGGGTCCTCTTACTTATAAGATGTTCAACTTTTACTTTTCTATCCGATATGGGACATATAACTCACACTTGCACACAACAAAAATAATACTTGTGACAGATCAACAAGGTTTAAGATAGCACTTCAAATTCTTTGTTTATTTTTCTTCAAGTAGTTTAGTGGCTGAAACTCCCTCATTTTAAATGTGAAGAAGTGGGGCGTTTAGGGTTCGAACACATGCCCCTACATGCATAAGTGATACAACTAAGGCTTTAAGGTATGTTTAGACCTTGCAATTAGACGCCATTTAAAAATTTGTCCCTGTAATCGCTAATCCTGGCGATTTACCCTTGCATTGTTTAATCAGTTAAAAATTGGTCCCTTGACCAACTTAATCACTACCACGTCATCAAATTAACAAAATGGCATGGGAATGGACAAAAATGCCTTTCCCTTCTCTTCTCTTCTCATCCTGATACCTATTTCTTCTTCTTTTCTTCCCTTCTTCTTCTTCTCTTCCCTTCTTATCAAAATATGTCGTTGACAACATCAAACAACAACATTAACATCATCAAAACAACATCATAATCTGCAAAATCCAAATCAATAACAACCCGAGCTTTTAAATCCAAATCAAGAATCCAAATCTGGTGTGAGGTCTGGGTTGTGTTCGAGTTCGAATAACCTGCGTTTTTTTCGCGTTCGTCGAAGTGGGTTTGATGTTGCTCCATCGTTTTCACTGTTTATGTTGATTCGTTTACGTGGGTTTGGCGTTGATTCGTTTATGTGGGTTTGGCGTTGATTCATTGGATCTGTTTTGGACTCCGATGGCGTTGTTATCACTACCGCGGATCTGAGTTTATGAAGAATGGTGTTCAAGCTGCTGTTAATGTGTATATGGTGGAGGGGATTTTCTTTCACTTCCTTTTGATGAAGATGGATTTTGGGGATTTTTTTTCTCACGTTGCTGTTGGTGTTTTCAAAACAATTTGTTGAATCTTTTGCAACTTCCAAAACAAATTCGAATATAAGCATTGTAATTTAGAGAGTTGTTGTTTATAAAGGTCACATAATATCTTGTATTTGACAATGGGTTTGAGATGAATTCAGTGATGAATTTCTTGTGATTAATGGTTTCTCAATTTCTGGATTCATGGTTTGTTTCTAAAAATTGAAGAAGATGAACAGTGCACCATATACATTGTTCAAAGGAAGAAGAAGGATGATGAGGGTATTTTTGTCCATTCCCATGCCATTTTGTTAATTTGATGACGTGGCAGTGATTAAGTTGGTCAAGGGACGAATTTTTAACTGATTAAACAATGCAAGGGTAAATCGCCAGGATTAGCGATTATATGGACGAATTTTTAAATGGCACCTAATTGCAAGGACTAAACATACCTTTAGGTCTACAATTAATTATTTCTCTTTTTTTTTTGGGTGCTATTTCTCTTTTTTTGTGTTTGACGAAATTAAATATTTCTCTAAGATGAATTAAATAACAATGTTTATTTATATGTGTATCCATTATCATAATATAAAATGGAAAATATTAGACTTTGGAGTAATGAAAGTATTATTAACTAGATGACACAATTGAAAACAAGTAATTAACATCGCATTGAAATCATGTTTTGTTTTGAGACACTATTTTTTCCATAACGGATCACTACACTATTGTTTATTGGTTATCCAATCGAGTAGGACATTGGAGGATAAGAGAATGTTGATTGCAAATGCTAGAGGTGATTTTTTTTGTTAAATTTTTACTATCATCTCAAAACCATGATAATTTGAGGTTGGGCTTGTGGAAGCTTTGAAAAGATTATGGATGATGTCTCCATGTTAAAAAAGTTACCAACACAAAAAGATTTATTTAGGAACAATTATATTAAGCTATATGAACATTCCTTAAAAAAAAACAACTTTTGAAGCATCCAACAAATGTGGGTACCACGTGATTTTAAAAGCTAAAAAAGGTTGGATTCTGATAAGAACAATGCATAGTTTAATAGATTCACTCATCAAATTCTTTGTAATATTTGCTTTAACAACAATCATTTTGTACTACTATATTTAATTTTTTTAATCAGTGTCATATTCAACGCTTTCCTATTTTATATTGAATGAAATTTATTATGTCATTCTTTATGAAAGTCATTCTCAAAATAATATGATCAACTTTAATTTTACTCTTAATAATAGGTATTGTTGTTTTTGGATTTCCAAACTGTTGTATTTGGATTTCTAAATTCTATTATCTACCAAAGTTGTTACTAGGTTGAGTCACGACCAGGTCGTTCTTTTTAAGACGTTTCGTGGCACTGTCCAAAATTGTGCAAGGCAGACTATCAACCACGCCGCCTCCAGGATAAAACAAGCTAAACTACAACTGTGCGATTAACTACTGCATTGTAGAAAACCGTTCGAGAATTACACCTTCAATATGGTACTAAGACCACTCTTTTAATACTGAAACCACTTTAATATGGTATTGTTACCACTCTGTTATGGTGCTGAGACCACTCATATATGGTGTTACCACCATTCTAACTTTAATTTCTCCAAAGTATCAATATGGCACTACGACCACTCAAATATGGTGATACCACCATTTCCACTTTTTGATTTCTTCTCAATTAAAATATTGAAAGAATATTTATATACTGTTAAGATCATTCTTAATTCCGACGGGACATTATTCCAAAAAGGGACTATGATCTTAATAGTACTCTTTATTCCGAAAGGGACTTATATTATCGAAGGGACTATGTTTTTAAGGCCATTCTTAATTCCGAAGGGACATTAAACCGAAAAGGGACTATGGTCTTAAGAACACTCTTATTTCCGAAGGGACAAAAAGGAGTAGAAAAAGGAGAAGGATTTGTCAACACAAGTCGAAGGAGGGAGAAGAGAGGAAAAACACAGGAAGCATCAACTGTGAATTTCGGTGTGTGGAATGCACTGTGTGAGCTCTCTATTTATAAAGAGAGTTTGTAACTAATTTGGAGAAACTTAATGATTAAGTAAACTTAAAAATTAAGCAACCCACAAATCAGCTCAAGTAACAAACTAATCGGATAAGTTCAAAAAGAAACAAACTCACTAACGAAG
>Ga0315913_1010635_pt1 | contig 10551 bp, 4 predicted proteins | sample MpolsnodulesMG_FD_207736 | JGI IMG/M metagenome (GOLD analysis project Ga0315913, IMG submission 207736) | Medicago polymorpha root nodule microbial communities from Los Angeles, California, United States - small nodules | ecosystem: Host-associated > Plants > Roots > Nodule | place: USA... | reverse complement strand
TCCTATTTATATCAAACTTTGAAAACCCTAATCATATACCTTCCTTATTCGCGCTTCTCTCTTACTCTCTTCATAGCAAATTCTCCCTTCTCCTAGTTGATCCCTCCGCCATGTCCCCTCAGCAACCTATCCGTGTTGATCCAAAAATCTGGCAGTGCTGCGCCGGCGCTGCCGTTAAAATTCCAAAACTACATTCTCATGTTTCCTACTTCCCATTAGGGCACTTAGAACACGTCTCTCCATCCCCAAACCCTAGCACACTCTCCCTTCTTGACCGTTCCTGTCAATTCATTCCCTGCACCGTCTCCGTGGTTAATCTACTCGCTGACCCTTGTACCGACGAAGTGTTCGTCAAATTACTACTCACTCCTGTCACTAACAACTGTGTCCACCAACCTCTTGAGGTTCGTGGAGACCAACATGACGGGGTTGAGGTTGTTTCCTCTGGCAAAACTCTTACTCCGTCTGATGCTAATAACGGCGGTGCATTCTCCGTGCCTAGCGAATGCGCAAAATTAATATTCCCGCCACTTGACCTCCAGGCCGAAAAGCCGTCTCAGGAACTCTCAATAACTGACATTCACGGCAAAGAATGGAAGCTTCGCCACGTCTACCGTGGGACTCCCTTGCGACACCTGATCACCACCAACTGGAGTGAGTTTGTTGAGGAGAAGAAACTGATTGGTGGTGATTCCTTAGTTTTCATGAAAAAATCAACTAGAACTGGAACCGAAACGATCTCCGTTGGAATCCGCCGGCAGAAGTTTGGTGCTGCCACTAAGATAACAGAAAATTCTGTTACCGAGGCTGTGGAGACATGGCTTTCGAAGTTGTATATTATCCTACTGCTGAAGGTTGGTGTAATTTTGTAGTTGATGCCAAAGTTGTGGAGGATGCTATGAAGATTAAATGGAATCCTGGATTGAGAATTAAACTTTCTTTGAAGAAAGACAATTCTTCAAAGAGATGTTCAAATTTTGAGGGAACAATATCTGCTCCTAATCGTCCATGGCACATGCTTGAGGTATATATTTATTTACGCTCTCTTCTTTTAGTCTTGTTATATTTCAACTGCACAATGTTATATGTAGTGTATTTTTTTTAATAAATGTTATCGGTCAAAGTTATGGTTCATGTTAGGAACTATATGTTCCAATGTGAAAAATATAGGATATGTATGTTCCATTGTAATTATCTTAAACTTATCATATATTTTAAATGATTGATACCAGATACTTATCATTTTTCATCTCAATATCATAGGTTAATTGGGATGAACATAAAGCCTCGCAGGTTCCAGAGCGAGTCAGTCCTTGGGAGGTTGAGCTTATTTCCAAAATACATGCACTGCATCCACATCCACAGTTCCCTCGAACAGAAAAGCTTAGGACTGCTAAAGATTCTGCCTTACACAATGATATAGAGGGAGACTCCTCCATCCCAAATATAGAGTTTCATTCTTCAGCGACGAGTTCCTTCAATGAAACGTCGTTGAATAGCGATCCTTTGCTTGATGACATACAGGGAGCCAGGCACAATCTTTTTTCCGCATCAACTTCTTCCAACTGCAACACCAAAAAACTTAGTCCTGGTTCAATTATGTTATTTGGTCAGATCATACGTCCCGTTGGAAGTGATTTGCACGATTCAGATATCAAGGGAGAGGATCGCGGTAAGGGCCGCAATGAAGATTGTCTGGTGTAGTTTAGATGTTAATGTCATTACTGCAGAAAAAGTGGTGACAATTAACTTTTCTCTTGTTACTGAATCTATCTGTTTTATCAATGTCAAATATAATTTTCACTTTTATATCATTGCAACAAAACATGAATCTATGCAAATATTTTGTAGATAATGCAGGTTATTAAATGAAGATTGTTTCGAGAAGAAAATAGTTGTACATACTTTCTTGTTAAGCTAAAAGCTTCTTCTAGCATTGATCCCAAGGTCCATACCTTCCCTCCAGCATGCATTTTGTATGAAATTATTGATTTTGATTAAAACTAAAAATTTAAATGTTTGTTGCTTTTAAAGTTATAACAAACCATGATTATCTTTCTACGAAAAAAAACCATGATTATCTATTTCAGTGACATCAACAATATAACAAAAAAATATAATCTAATTTTTTTTTTTGGATAGTGGCCGGGGTTCGAACCCCAGACCTTGCATATATTATGCATTGTTCATACCAACTGAGCTAAGCTCACGAGGACAATCTAATTTTTTTAATGACACTAAAAACAATCCTTATTATTATTATAGAAAAAATTATTTAAGGGTATAATAGGGATAATAAAAAAGTAAGTATTTTTTTTGTGGTGGTCGGGTTTCGAACCTCGGACCTTGTATAATATGTGTATTGTCCATACCAATTGAGCTAAGCTCACGAGGACATGAAAAAGTAAGTATAAATATACTCATTTAGTTTGTTACACTTTTTAAATGATAAAGGAAACAAAACTTACATTTTTTTTAATATTTAAATTTATTCTCATCTATTTGTTACATGTGTTATTTGTATTAAAAATTAAGGGTATTTTTGAAAAGAGAAAAAGTCAGCCCAATAAAACAAACTGAAAAGAGTTATTTTCTTTATATATAGTATATATATATAGATATATAGAGGATCATTTAAGACCACCCTTTAGAATCCATACATTTTCGATTTTTCCATATGATATGCGTTAATCCTCCAATTTATCAACAAAAGAACTATACCATTTGATCCCCAACCCCTTTTGATCCCTTAAAAAAAAAACGCATTATGGAGGGTTTGATTATGAATCCATGGATTTTAGATGACACCCCTTTTGAGACGTGGATCGAGGGGTAGTTTTTTTTTTTTCTTTCTATTCGGTTTTTCTTCATGTGAAGCGTTTTTCTTTGAACGGTAAAAGAAAATTATTTATAACAATAATATAATTTTTTTAGTTGAATTTTCTACTATTTCAAATTTACCTTACATTTCAACCATTTTATTTATGTTTTATTCTTTTTATAATATTAGTTAAAAAAAATATTAAATCACATTATAATAAGAATTACAATAGACAATTTAAAACTATAAAAAAGTCTTTATTTTTTTGACAAAAATAAAAAATATACATTAAAATTGATATAGTAAATCGATACAATACAAATTCAAAGTTGCTAAAAACAAAAATGATGAATCTGTGAACAAATTCAAATTATCCACGTTAATAGCATAAAACAAAAGAGTATGCCTACACATATGACTATATTCAAATCTTTGGAATACTCATGTCTCCGGATCTGCAACGTTGACGATGCCAAAATCAATGATTGAATCTACAATTTCTCAAAGTTAATCTTTCAATCGGAATCAAATAAACACCGCACTAAGATGGAAAAACAAAACCATACTGCACTAATACGAGAAATCACAAAAAACAAAAGAAAGAATACCAAAAATTCGTGGATATCACTTATTAAACTACTCAATCTATTTATTTTTAAGTGTTGTTTAACTACGGATTTAACGTTCCTATTTAACTGCCATTTTGATATTTTAAGGGTATGATTTGTCAATTATACCATTTCTCAATTACTGTTATCTTTTCAATAAAAACTAATTAATGCTACGTATTTGGAAAACTAAAGTTTGTTTCTTTTAAACAAAGTTTTTTTTTTAAAAACGTTGTGTATTTGAAAAACTAAAGTTTATTTTTTTAAAAAATAAAATTTGTTTTTTTGTTATCCTCAACATTCAAATCTAAGCTAGGGTGGATGGATTTCTTCAACGTCCTGGATGGACCTTGCTACACTACCTTAGTGAAAGATTTATGGGTTAGGGCAGAAATTGTTCAAGCAGTTGAAGGAGTACATGCGACAGAGATTCACTCCTCTGTCATGGGCTTGAGATAACTATCACTCAATCAACCATAGCTAAGCTGATCAAAGTTGATAATATTAGAGTGTTGAATATAAGCACAAGACTATTCATACTCAGTTTGGAGAGAAAGTCAAAAGCAAGCTTTTCTGGAATACAAAGAATCTAGACAAAGCTAAGAACATGCACGAAGAATACATAATCTTATTCAGGTTTCTGATTTTATGTTTTCTTCCTAGGGTAGGAAGTATCGGCCAACCCAACTGGATACATAAAGTAATGCTTCTTCACATCCATCTGGAAGAGAAACTTAACTTGGTTGCAAATGTATTTCACCGTATGTGCACAACTCTCACAAATACTCATCAAAGCCAAGGGAAGTTGATACCTACCCAAGATTGTTGTCTGAACTATTTCACCAAAGCAAGGTAGTTCAGACTCTGGAAAGTCTAGGTCAGGCTTTTGACCTAGGGATAGAATTTGGTCACGTTCTATCCGCTAAAATTTTGGAAAATATGAAGATAATAATGCCCAAGAACGTGATAAAATCTGATGAATTTGCCACCAGAGGCAGCAAAAGACAATTCCTTCAAGACTTTCCCACCATAACCAAACAACTTAGTCCAGAGGTGCTAGCAGAATTGGTAACCTAGGCCAAAACAGACTATGGTACATAATTAAATCTGGATGACATTCCCGATACATCAAAGGATGCTGCTAGAAAGAAAAGGAAGAGAAAACTACTGCCAAGGTTCCCAAAGAATCCAAAGCAAAAGTTCTGAAGGAGCTGAAGGAGATCACTGAAGAAGCAGTGATTAAGAAAACTAAAACAAGGAGTCGAGCCACTCTGGCTACCACTCAGGTCCAAGAAAAGGCTCATTCAGTATCTCATGCAAAAAGGAAAGCTCCAGAAGATCCAGCAGAAGAAAGGAAAGTCAGAAAGATGGTAAATCCTCCATCAGACTCTGAGACTGAGTCTGGTAACAACAAAGTTCTGGCTATGAAGTACAATAACCTAAAGAAGACTATTCCTGAAGCTTCTGATGGTCAGAAAGAAGGAGAAAGTTCTATGACTATCGGTAAAGAACTTCTGGTAGATGTAGAAAAGGAAGTTGAATAACTAGGAAAGCTGGATGAGGAAGAAGCTAGATTAGAGAAAACAACATAGCCAGAAGCTGAAGCTACTTAGGGAGATGTCTTAGGAAACATAGAAGAAGTCACTTAGACTCTACAAGGTATGTGTCCTGACACTGTAATAGACAATAATGATATTCCTTCTAATAAAACCTCTTATATCCCCTCTCCTCCCTCCTCAAATAATCAACACAGAAACACATGCTCAGATAACCAATCAGGATGATGATTTATCCTTTCTAATAGATAGGAGAAATTTTTCTCACAGATAAATTTAATAACAAACATGAGCAAAATGTGTGACAATCTATAAAGTAATGGGAAGAACTCAACTACAATGTTTTAAAAATAGTTGAAGGATTTTGTTTCGAATAATGGTTTTCAAATTGGTCATAAACCCAATTTTGACTTTACTGAAGTTGTGTTTCTATTCAATGTTTTAATTTCAAAATTTCACATGAATTTTATGTTAGAACAAGAATGGTTCATACAAGTCCTCTAGGGTTTTGATGATAACATAGTATTGAAGGACAATTGGAATACTAACATATGTTCAAGTGTGCAGAACCAAAGATTGAGTCTATCCGGAAGAAAGAACATATGAAAAGGATCAGAAGGATAAGGAGAAGTTTAGAAGACTATGGTAGAAGATCTAAAGGAAGGTCAACCAGACGTCAACATCCTTAAAAGAAGGATGCCTCACAGAAGCCGAAGAGTTACCGCAACAGATTCTATGAAGGTCATCAGACTCAGAAGCTGATTGGCATACTTGGATGACCATCAAATTTCAAAAAATCACGAGGGACCCAAAATCCACATAGGATTTGTCTTATTCTATGAACTGTCCTTATCACAGTATCTGATAGAGCAGATCTTTCTTCTTCTTCTGTCTACGTGTGAAAACAAACAAAGGACCTCAAGAACAAAGAGAATGCAATGGATAATTATACTTTCAACGAAGGAAATTCAAAGGAATATTCAACGGAATTATCCATATCAAACAAAGGGCCAACATTCTTGATTTAAGCCTCTCAACAACTCAATTTGTGTTGGCACTCTTATCCAACGTCTGTCAAATGATTGCCTATATAAGGAGCTGAAGACTTGAAGAAGAATTAACAAGACTCTACTATTTTACTGGGTCATTACTCTGTCAAATCAAATAGCTCAAAACACTTAAGAATTTATCATTCAAGTTTATATCTTAAAAATTCCTAAAGAGTCTGTTCATTTTTTCAGTTTACACTACCACTGTTAAATCGAGTGTAAGAATAAATTAACTTGTTTACAGTTGTAAACATTTAGAAAGTGTATCACTTGAGTGGTTGAGAAGATAAGTCTCTTGGTGAAACCTTGATCACCCATGAAGTCTTAGTCAACTGCGATTGAGCGAAGGGAAGACTCAATCAGTTGTGATTGAGTAAGGAAGTCTTTAGGAGTTGTCCTAGAGCAAAGAAGTCTCTTGGAGTTGTCCTTGAGCAAGAAGTCTTTAGGTAGTGTCCTAGAGTAAGGAGTTCTCTTGAAAGTGTGCTTGGGCATTAAGAAGTCTCTTGGAAGAGTCCTTGAGCAATTTGTAATCCAGAGTGATTATAGTGAAATCCCTTGAAAGTGCAAGGGGACTGGACTACTCCTGTGTTGTGGGAGGAACCAGTATAAATTGTTTTGTGTCTGCTTTCTCTGTGTGTTTTGTATTTAATCCGCTGCATTCAAACTCCGTGTCAAAATTTGCATACCTCATATTCTAAGCAAGTTTTAACACTCAGAAAAAGTAACCATAAAAGTCCAACACAATTCAACCCCCCTCTTGTGTTTTTCTCACCTTCATTTTATTTTTAATGTTATTCATTTGGTCGGTAATATTATCAAAAAAATTGTTGCAATAATCTTATTTTTATGTCTTCTTTTTTATTAATTTATTTTAATCTAAATACGACAAACAAACATTTGAATTTTGACACGTAAACCGTGCTTTGAAGCGCAATTCGTGCTTATATTTTTTCCCTTTATTTTTTCACATGATAAATTTATTAATGTCCCAAATATTTTATCTCTTTGTGCAATTTTAAGATGATAATATTTTCGCACGATTTCTTCTCTTCTCCTGTTTTCACACTACATGTCTTATTATTATTGGTCATGACAGCTCACCTTTCACTTTTATTGGTCATGACAATTCACCTCTCTTCTCATTGGTTATGACAACTCATTCTTATTTCTCATTGGTCACACTAATCTCTTTTTTCACACATGGTCATCTATTTAAGTGAACTTGGGAACATGCTCACTTCACTCAAAAACTCCACATATGTTCCTCTCTCTCTCTCTCTCTCTCCACATATGTCCACCTATCTCATACAACGCTTAGCTACTAAAATATTTCACACACCTCTACCGTCATTTGCACCTACGATCTTAATCAATCAATCACATCATTTTCATTTCGAGTCTACAGGTAAGAATCGTTTTGTTATCCGTTAATTTAATTCTTTCATCTATTAATAATGTAGATTATTTTTCTTAAATTTTCTCTTCTTTGAAAGTGATACTAAAATCCCTTTCAAATCATACCAATATTGTGAAATTTTTTATCGTGGCTAGTTCTAAGAACGACTAAAAACAAAATCGACTCATTTGATTTTTCTCAAGAACCAAAGCTAGTCTTCACTCTTAAACTAAATATGTCAAAATATCTTCGTATTAAATTTAAATGATACTTACATGATTTCTTTTAACTTGTGCAGTGAGGTGTTCTTTGCTATGCATATACCCTTGGATATACAAGATAGAAATTGTGATGAGTAGGTGAAAAGAGAGAGTGATCCAGAGGAGCGCGTGAAGAGATACATTGACGTGGTGGTGTAAGATGAGTTTGTTTTTATGATCTCAAAACATGTAAACAAAAATTGGTTTTACATATATGTTTTGGGTGAACTTGTTGTTAGAGAAACATGGACTAAGATATTCATTGTTAGATCCTATCCTGTTGTGATTTAAATAGACAAACAATTAGAGGAGTGAACTAGAAAAGTGGAGTAAGCTAGTGAATATGTCTTTGAGATTAGTGTTCACTTTTCACTTCACCTTCCTTCACTTTATCTTTTATATATATATGCATGACTAATGTTGTAAATCTGTGAAATATGGGAAGGGGAGAAAGAGAGAGAAGAGAAACAGTACGTACCCGTACATATACCTATCTTTTTCAATCATCTTCTTACACCAGCGACAAGCTTGTAGGAATCCCAAAGAAACGTTGATGCTGTCCTTTTAATTGAAGCATCTGAGGTGAAAAAACACAACGAGAATAATTGTGTACCTTATGGCGCCAAAATGATGTCTTAGTTTAGATTTTGACCAATTCTTTGATAATAAACAATATGATTACAAGCATTTGCACCAGCAGAGAAGCCCTATAGAAAAATTTATGATTGCGACTTATAAAAGAAGCGTCGTTTGGGATTGGTATCTACTGGAGTTAAAGATTGAAGAATCATTCAATATTCAACTCCAATTGACACCAATTCCAGATGACGCCTCTTTTATTAGTCACAATCCCAGACTTTTCTAGAGGGTATATCTGCAGGTACAAATGCTTGTAATCATATTTCTTATGATCAAAGAATCGTTCAAAATCCAACCTCATACATTGTTAAGGCTCCACGAGGTAAGAAACTATTCTTGTTGGAACTGTATGCCTTAGATGCTGTAACCAAAACGACATCATTAATGTTTTTTTGGGGGATTCCTACAAGCTTGTCGGTGGTGCAAGAAGAAGATTGAAGAAGAGAGGTATATGTATGGGTATGTATTGTTTCTCTTATTTCGGTATTTCATAGATTTACAACATTAATTATGCATATATCTAAAAGGTGAAGTGAACAAATGTGAAGTGATAAGTGAACGACAATATCAAAGACACACATGATAAATATTAGTTCATTCCACTTTTCTAGTTCATTCCGCATTATCTTTTAGTGCAAATGATACCCAGTATGTTACAAGCATTTTAGAGGGCTAGAATGCATACAAGAACAGGTCCTGCAAATCTGCTTTGGAAAATTTCTTCTACCATATATATATTTTTTTATAATGAACTATTTTAAGATAATGTTTTGTATAGACATAATTCTTATTGGTTTTTTTGGTGGTTATTCCTCTTTTGATATATATCCATACCAATATATAAAAAGGATACATCACTTTGGGTTTGATTTTTCCTTACATTTTTACCCTTCATTTAAACTATTTTATTTATTATTTTTTTTTTTTATAATATTATTTACTTATTACTTAATAAAAGAGGTAAATTCCATTTGTCAAAAAAAAAAGAAAGAGGTAAATTCCAATAAAATAGGACATGAACAACTCCCTACAATAGGAACAATTTTGGACAGTAAAAACAGAGCTTATTTTAATTTTATCTATCCAAAATATTTTATCATAATACATGTTACGTTTGATATTTCTTCATTTTTTTCTTTCAAGTTTACCCTACACTTAATTTGTTTCCCATGGTATCATTCCTTATCAATTATATAACTTAATTTTGATTTTTTTTTTACTAAAACACTCTATAAAAGAAAAACATGTGCTTAGGTGGTGATTTTAGAGTGATTATCTAGTATTCAACACCCTATCCCCTCAGCCAAGGTTTTCTCTTTCTAAACCTACCATCGTCTACCAACTACCAACACAACCACCATTTCAACCCCATTCATCGCCACAAACCCGTCCTCATACCTTGGACTTGCTTACAATCTTGCATCACATATCCAACAAGAAACCTTTTATCAAGCTTTGTGATAACGGATATGAAAGAATACTATTTTGCACTGGTATTGTTAGGAAGACCATTTCTGGCCACAACCATGTCCTTGATAAATGTGGATTAAGGAGAAATAGTGATACAAATTGGGAGAGAGTATGAAATCTTTTGATTATCATAAATAGGTCGGAAATGGGAGGAAACTATAAACCATGTACGAAAAGAAAAGATTCGAAGGGAGAACCTGACAATTGAAGACTGTGATCAGGTTGAACGGTATGAAGACAAGGAGCCTCAAGGATCGGAGCTCCCAAGCACAACATAGACTTTCTGCAATTTCCCTTATCAACAAGTTAATATTTCCTGTCAAAAACAATTACTTTATTTTATTGTTGCTAATCCTCATTATTATTTTTAATTTTAAATCTTTGCATTACTTATATAACCATACCGTTTCAAGCTTAAATTGTTTTAGTCTCAGATCATTTACAACATACGGCTAGCTTACTCCCGAAGTTCAAGAGCACTTTAACTATCAGGGCTTATTGCGGAAGATACTCATCATAATCACCACGTCTTCTTTTTTTTTATTATAATTTTTTTTATAGTATAATTAGTGAGACTTTGAGCCAAATATTTAATCCACTTTTCTACTATATTTATTTCTATATTGAGTGTTCCATATTAATGCTATTTTTGTTCGAATTTGCGGTCATTTTTTATGGACTATTGGTGATGTTATACTATACAAGAGGTGAAAAGGTTGGTACTTGAGCCTTTCAAATTATTAATATTATTT
>Ga0315913_1010634_pt1 | contig 10553 bp, 7 predicted proteins | sample MpolsnodulesMG_FD_207736 | JGI IMG/M metagenome (GOLD analysis project Ga0315913, IMG submission 207736) | Medicago polymorpha root nodule microbial communities from Los Angeles, California, United States - small nodules | ecosystem: Host-associated > Plants > Roots > Nodule | place: USA... | reverse complement strand
GGTTGAATTGTGTTAGCTTTTTTTTCGTTTTCTCCTACTGAAGTCACTGATCAGAAGCAAATAGAGTTCAACTTCTGATGTGATGTTCAGAATCTAAATGCAGCGGATAAAAACACACACACACACACACAGAGAGAGAGAGAGGAAAGACACAAAACAATTATACATGTTCCTTCCACAAGATATGAAAATTGTTAAGAAATTCTAAGTGAACTTTGATGTGGAACAATTACAGCAGAGTTTTGACACTTGTAAATTGTTGTATGAGTCTTGTCATTCTCTAAGTCTTCACTCCTTTATATAGAGGTGTGAAAAAGACGTTGAATTGAATAGTCGTTTGAAGCTTGATCAAATCACCAATGATCTTTTGCCTGATTTGGTTATTGTCCTATGAAGGATCAATTCCAAGTCTGGAGGAACACTGGTGCAGGCATAGCTGTTGTTCTTGTCCTATTGCAGACACAAAACAAAATAGTGGAGATAGTTGTTGTACACTTCGTACAATTGTCCTTTTTCAACGTTCTCCAAAGAATAAGCATCCAATGCCTTCAAATCCATTTGAATTAGCCGTTGCTTTATTCTTCCAGTCTTCTGTAATGATAGGCGAGATTAAATCCTTTAAACAGCCTTTGAAGCTTCAATTCTTTCAACTTCTGATGAAATCAGCTTCTGGTGATCTTGCTTCTGATGAGGTGCTTCTGATGACGTCAACTTCTGATGTACTCCATTGCTCTCATTTGTTCTTCAGATGCTTCAAGCTTCCTTCTTGTTGATTCCATTGCTCTCATTTGTTATTTCTGAACCTATGCTTTAAAGAGACTAAATTTCTGTCTTTGGTCCTGCACACTTGAACAAATATTAGCATATCCAATTGACAATTTTTAATACCTTGTTTTCATCAAAACTCAAAGGGTAATGTTAAACACATTTTGTTCCAACATGCACCACATGACCCAATGAGTTCTAGCCACTCGGTACCTACGTCTAGGGTCAACAATTCCTATGGTATCTTTGGCTAATTAATAATCACTTACTTCCTAGACAGATAGTTAACGGTAAAAGGATATAAATATCAAGATATAAGCATCCAGTTAGTGAAAACAATATTAGGCTCTGTCACAACCTAAGTACCTAATCTAGGGTTGCAGCTCTCACATAAATATAGACTATAATCTAATAAAATTTTATAGTGGACAAAAGCATAAATAGATAAATAAACGACAAATTAAATAAAATAAATATCAAACAAAAATATACAGAGGTTCATCTCAAAACTCTAACCTAAAAAGATTTAAAAACATACCATAGAAAATCAAGGAGAAGATAGATTCTCTCCCGAAGCTCCAAAGTAGCCTTCCTCTTGAACTGCTTCAGTTCTGAACGAGAAATTCTGAATGAGAAAGACTAGTATTTATAGTGGAGGATTTCTAACTGGGTTTGGGCTAAAAACGCGGGCTAAACCCATAAAAAGGAATAAAATGACAATTGCGCCCCTACTTTTAAGCATGCTTGAGGCGCATCCAATATGCCTTAGGCGCATATGCATTGTTGCATATGCCCTGGGTGCATTTGATTGCTCTTCCGGGCCCAAAGTCTTCGATCTTCGTCGTTTTTAGATTTTCGTCTTCAAATAATTTGCCTCGAAACTTGGAAACATAATTCCTTCCTATGTAAAGTCTCTTGAGGCCTCTTGAATCTTCATTCTTGTCTTCCCAAGGTCTTGACAACTCTTGAGTTGTTCTTGATTTGCTGATTTGCATGATTTCTTCGTGAATTACTTCAAAAAACCCCTAAATTGCTATGTTTCGGGAAAACTAGAATTACAGACTCAAATATAGAAAACATTACAAAAGTCCCGAAATCATAGGCAATCGTTCTAATACTCCTCAATTTTGATGCTATTTCCTACTGAAAATTACTGAATTACATGCTAAGAATAATGTAAGGTGACTTGTCATCGGGGGTAAATTTATATTAACGTTGTGCAATTTCGAGGGGTAATTGAAGTTTTGTTAATGTCCGGCGGGTAATTGACGAAACTTACAATTTCGGGAGAATAATTGCCTATTTACTCTTAAATAAATTATAGTCAATAAATTATTATCAAATTTTGCTTTTCGTAGTTTTCTTTCCTAAAAAATCATCAAATTTTGTTTTTGTCCCCATAAAAAAATGGCAAACAATCTTTTGTCCACACAATCATAGTCTCTGTTGTTTAGTCGATTTGTATTTTCAAATACTTTTTTCTTACAAACATGGTTAGAAGATTATAAAAAGCTCATCCGAAAAAGAAATAAAAAAGGAACTCATGAGTTGATTTTTAGGTCATGATTTTCATTACTTTTATCATGAATTTTTTGAATACAAAAAATTCTAAAAATTTGTAAAGAAACTTTTTATAATATTATAAACATATCAGAAAAAATGAAAATATTTAAAAGTTTGAGGATAATTAAAGAATATTGGATTTTTGAATAACAACAAGTACTGCATGCAATAAAGCTTTGTACGGATGAAAACATGTCACTTTTTTATTTGAAAAAACACAAATGCGATGGGACAAAGGAAACATATCACTTTGCAAAGTATGCCAGTATTTTGATATCAACACCACTAAAAGTTGAACTCATTAGCATCATCTAACCATCTAATGTTCATCTAATTTTCCAACATTATTTCATTATCAATTATAAATAATTTTAATATCACATAATTAAATAAAAGGTTCCATTATTGTTAAAAAAAATAGTACAACACCTTGCCAAAGAAGTAACTACATGGTCCCGTTATTGTTACTAATCACGAAAATAGTACACAACACCTTGCCAAAGAAGTAATTCATTTATTTTTATTTTGTTATTAGTATTTAAAATCTTTTTTGAAAGATAGTATTTTTTTTTGTTACAAAGCAAAGCAAAACAGTGAAAAAAAACACAAAGAAAAAAGAAAGAAAAAAGCTACGCCCTTGGGAAATAAGTTCCCATAACGTCGGTCCTTAACAGCCCCATGAGATCAGATGGAGGAGAGGAGTGAATAACAATGTCAATATCTGAAACAACCCCTAACTTTGCCATAAAATCCGCACTCTGGTTACCTTCTCTGAGAGCTTGATGAATTGAGAAGTTACTAGTGGTCATAAGGTCTTTTATATCCTGAATGAGAACAACATAGACATGGTAATGTGAAGTATCCCCCTGAATGAGATTAATGGAGAGCAGAGAATCCGAGTAGCAAACCAAATCATTGATACCCATGTTTTTAGCAAGACGAAGCCCATGATAAATTGTTGTTAATTCGGCCAGCAATATGTCATCAAAGTGGGAGATAGAACCTGAAAAAGCCGATAGAAAAGTATTTAAAATAATGTTACTATTAAAAGAAATACAAACAAAACATAAAAGTTAATGGGCAACCAAGCCACGCTTTGTTTTGGGACAAACCCAACCCACACTTAAAAACCCTAAAACAAACTACAACTCATTTCTTTTAACCCTAGCCTCCCAGTCCATCTCTTTGCCTTTTTTCACGTTTATGTTCTCTGCATCTCTTATTTGTTTTAGAGTTCACCTCTTCCCTCAAACCTAAACCCGAGGCACCTTGCCCTTTCTTAATGTCAGACCATCATCTTGCCCTCTACCCTCTCATTAGGGGTGTACAAATGATGGGTTATCGCTATTTTCTTGATTGTATTCATGTGATGAAATATGTTGTACTCTTGCGGTGATGCTTTTAATTTGTATTATTATTTTTGGGTTAATAGTCACTTTGGTCCCTCAATGTGTAATGATTAGTCACAATAGTCCTTCAATGTATAAAAATTCTAAAATAGATTTTAAAATAGTCCTTGATTGTGCACTCTGTTAGTCAAAGTAGTCCATGACACTAAAATAATATCTCAATGCTCACAATAACTCTTTTCATATAGGGATTAAAATAACAAGTAAATACTTATAAGGACTGAAATGTCAAGTAGATTGAAGGACTAATATGACAATATTAATAAAGAATTTTAACATCTGGAACTATTTTGACTAACAAAGTGCATAAATAGAGACTATTTTAAAATTTTGATACATTGAAGGACTGTTGTGACTATTCATTACACATTCAAGGATCAAAATGACTATTACCTCTATTATTTTTTTTGGTAGAATATTACCTCTATTATTTTCATGCAAGTTTGAATTACTTAGAAAAAGAATTCTTTCACCCACATAGGTTTTATATTCAATATTCTGTTTAAATTTTGTGAAATGAAACATTAAAAAAGAAAATCATGTATCTATATAAAAATAATTAAACATAAACTAAGTTGAGTTGTGGGGTGAAGCCTAGTAGTGGTCCCTGTCCCAATTTTTTTCTTTCTAATTTTGTTTAATAATTAGGCTTAATAGCAGTTTTCGCCCCCTAACTTTCTCGAAGTTTCGATTTTGGCCCCCTAAAAATAAAACTACAAAACTGCCCCTTAAGTTTTGGGCTTAATTACATAAATGGTCCCTTAAATAATTATGAAATTTCAATTTGATCCCCTTATTAATTTTCATCTCAATTTAGTCCTTTAAATTACCTCTGTCCATCAATTAAATCCATTCTGTTAAATATGTTGAAAAAAACGTTAACATTCATCATCGAACCCAGCAACATTCATCACCTTCATCCATAAACCCAGCAACATTCATCACCTTCATCATCAAAACCCCCAAAAAAAGAAAACTAAAAAAAAAACCCTAAAATTAACAAAATTTAAACCCAACATAAAACTAACAAAATTTAAACCCATAAATTCAAACACCAAACAACAAATTAAACTCATTTAGTGCTTCGAACAACATCAACAAATAAAAGCTTTCTTTGTTCCACTTCCAAAATGAATTGAAACACAACTAGTAAAATTAATTATCAATTTCTAGCACATACATACCCATTCCCTCCTTCTACATCTCATCTATCCAAATTTTCATCATTTTCAACAGCCATAAATCTATGAACCCCAACCAAAACGAAAGTTGAAGAGGGATACGACCATATGGTTGCAGGGGCGAGTCTGAGAGAGAGAAATAGGGAGAAAATTCGACCAGAGAGAGACGAACGATGGAGAGGGAGAGAGCGTATCATGGTGGTGCGATGTTCACTACAGCCGGAATAACAACTCAGATGTTAGCTTTTGAGACTGTTCAGTTCCATTCCAGATCGAAAATTAGTGTTTGTTGGAATTTAATGGAAGATCTTTAAACTTTGAAACAAAATCATCGTCCTCTTCATCGAACAAAGAACAAGGAAGTGTTTATCTCTCTCTCTATTTGATGGATTTAATTTTCCTTGATCTGTTTTTGTGGGGATTTAACTTTTCTTGATCTATTTTTGTGGGTTTTATTCTTGCACCACTGTTACTTGTTTTTTCACGAGAACCAATGAAATCAAATTACCAATACTTGATTTTGTTGGTCATTGAAGTATCTGGAAGTTGATTTATGTTTGGTTTTTGAAGGATGCTTATTGCTAAACACATGGGAAGGAGACCAGGATTGGGGTTTATTTGATGAAGGGTTAATGAATTTATTTGGAGGAATTTGGGATAAAAGTTTGATTGGAGTTCGTTTTGATTTTGATGAATTAGTTTTGATTTGTACCAAAAACGTTAATGAATTCGTTTTGATTTGTTTTGGAATTTGTTCTTCTGGATTTGCATAGTTTAATTTTTTTTCTTGGGTTTTGATGATGAATGTTGTTGGGTTTATTGATGAAGATGATGAATGTTGTTGGGTTTGATGATGAACATGATGAAGGAGAGATGAGTGTTATCGTTTTTTCCACAAAATTTAACGGAATGGATTTAATTGATGGACAGAGGTAATTTAAAGGACCAAATTAGGACGAAAATTAATAAGGGGATGAAATTGAAATTTCATAATTATTTAAGGGACCATTTATGTAATTAAGCCTAAGTTTTGCAACTGTAGCAATTTTGGCCCCCCAAGGCAAAAAAAATTAAAAATAACACGTGGCACCTCACTTAGGGTGCCACATCAGCGTAGACCGAGTCAAAATTGGCTTTGGAGGACAAAACTGCCACAGATACATAACTTAGGGGCAGTTTTGTAATTTTTTTTAGGGGACCAAAATCGCAACTTTGAAAAAATTAGGGAGTTAAAACTGTTATTAAGCCTGATAATTAATCAGTGATATTTGTTTACACTTGAAGAAGAAAAAAAGTCTCCTAAGTCTTACATTCCTTCCCATATTCTCTCTAACACTAATAAGTTTGTTGTTTTTCTCATTCTACATTCCACTCCCATTTCTATCTCATTCATTCTACATTCCACTCCCATTTCTATCTCATTAAAAACGGCGAAAAAATGATCTGGAAAGTTAGAAGCTACCGAAAGCATAAGTTGAGGATTCATCACATGATGATCCTTTCTTCAAAATAAAAAAAAATTCACACGATGATCCTTCATTCATGTCTTTCTTTACATATGTTTTTGTTTATGTTTAGTTATTTTTAGCTAGTTTTCTAGGTTAGGTCATGTAGATGATCTTCTCCGTAGTATGAATGTTGTAAGTTTGTTCACAAATTCATCTTTTTTTGTTTTTAAGGACTTTGAATTTGTATTGTATTGATTTACTCTGTCAATTTAAATGAATGAATATCATTTTTTTTTGGCAACAAATATGTGTGTGTGTATATACACACACACATATACACATATAATATAATATAATAAATGATTATTAAATAATACGTAATGGCAAAGGAATTGTATGTTTGAATTGAGGGTTTAGGACGTGGAGTGAGGGAAAGACATATTTTCTTTTTTTAAATTACAGATAGTATAGAATGTTTTTAAAAATAAATTAAAAGTGATCGAAATATTATATGATCATTTATCATGTTATTATTTAAATTTTTTTAAATTTTTTCGTAGTGTCGTAATTTAAATAAGAAAAGTAAACTCACTGATCCATTTCATCATAATCTTTCATCCAAACACATCCGAAGTGTATGTATCATGAGAGCGGGAGGGACGAGCTCCAACCTAGGGTTGCCCACCTGTAGATCCATCTATGGCGAGAATCATACACTTTAAGTGTGCGTTTGTTTTGCTAAAAAGTAAGTACCAGAGACAATATATGACATAACAAGACAACACAAAATTTTATGGTATTGAGCATTTTTTGTCTTATACGATATTTGGTGGACAAAATGTTATTTTGGTATTTTATACAACTTGTATTTGGGAAAAAATTGTATTGTGATTTAGCGAGGGAGGGGAATTTCAATTTTTATTTTGTCCTTTGTTTCTTAATTTGTCTAGTCCCTTATAATCAAACACAATACAATTGAAGTTGTTCTATTGAATGCTTTATTTTTTAACAGAACAAACACACCTTAAATACAAAAGAGTGAAGAATCTGAAAATCAAACTCAAGCTCGAACATACTAATTGTTTATATAGCTACCAACTAAGTTGTATTTATGAGACAATTTACTATTAATTTATTTTATTAGATTAAAACACTTAATTTTATTAGTTGTTTCAAGTGTTATTTAGTGAAATAAAAAAAATCTTAAAATCTTAAATATTTGAATAAATAATATTCAACAGTTACATACAAAAATTTAATCTATTTATTTTTCAATAATTCTTATTTCTCCATAGTTTTTAAGTGTTACTTACAAAATTTTAAAGTTTTTTAGGCAAAAAGAAAATTATATTAAATAAAAAGATGTAGAGACTGCGAGGACATTAAATTTGACTCAAGTACATCCCAAACGGGAATACATCGTGATAAAATAGACCAAATGGACCAACCTTAATATATCTTAACAAAAATTCACTAATCAAAGACGCAACTGTAATGATTTTGCACAATTGATAGTGTAATAAAGGGATAATGGAAATTAATTAGCTAATCAAAGATAAAATTGATAGTTGAGAACCCAATTAAATTTGATGTTCTTAGTACACAGAAACATTAAAGAAAAGATACAAGAAGATTAAGTCTAAGACTTAATCATTACTCTACTAGAGAGTACCAAAGAGAGAGAGGAGAGACTTCATCATTTTTCTTCATAATCCTTAATGATCATCTTTTTCCTATTTATGCACAATCACTAGCCACTTCTTCATAATCCTTAATGATCATCTTTTCCTTATTTATGCACAATCACTAGCCACATATCCACTCACCTCAACCAATTACATTTTGCCAAGTGTATTTTCTCATGTGGTATTTGAATCATAACATTAAATGAATAACATATACAAAGAATAGAAGATTACAAATCAAACTACTATTAAACTTTGAAACTTTAAATGGATTCAAGTCCTTGAACAAAATGGGTAGAAAAAGCTTCCATCTCTTCCTTACCTAAAGCCAAACCAATCTCAATTCCACCATTGTTATTCCTACTTTCACCAAGAGAAAACGCTCCTGATTTATCTGTTGAAGTCATATCAACCTTTTTTGGCTTTCCAAATCCAAAATCAATACTATAAAACTCAAACCTTGGAGATCCAGCAATAGAGTAAATTTTACCTTCCATTTCACTGGACATATTAGAAACCCAATTTTCAGCTCCATTTAACACTCCAACATCTTTCACACTATTCAAAGCTTTATTTATCCCTTCTAAAGCATTTAAAAAACCATTTTTTCCAACTAAGTTCTTTGTCTCAAACACAATCTTTTGTCCTGCAATACAATTTCCAATATACAAAGTAGAAATTGAAGGGTCCAACCTTGATCTACAATCTATAGCAAATATGAAAACCACTTTTTCAACCTTAGGTTGTTCTGCTTTTGCTAAACATGCCAAAACATAAGCACTTGTAACCAAAAAAGTTGACAAATTTATAACCTTCATTTTCAAATTATTTTTTCCATGTTCTTTAAGCTTTTGAATATTTGATGGTGTCAATTCATACAAATTTTTAACTACATCATGTTTCATTGGACCAGAAAAATTCATAATCTTGAGACTTTTATTATCTGGTCCACCATGTTTCAACAAATCAACAACATATGCTTCACTGATTCCAATTCCATTATTATGGTCTTGTATCAATGATCTATCAAAAAATGGTGTTAGATTTTCAGGTAATGATAAAAAAGATGAATCAAGTTTAGAACTAGAGCATGTAATATAGGACCATGATTTCATAAAAGTAGTTGCAGATTTTCCATCTAAAGCAGCATGGTGTGTTGTTATTCCAATGCAAAAACCGTTGTTTGGAAACAAAGTAACTTGTATTGCAAGCAAAGAAGCCTTTTCATGAGAAATTTTCAAATGTGGTATCAAATGATGTCTTTTTGAAGCTTCACAATGATGAGAAGAAAGATCTTTGAAACTTTCTTTGGACTCAACAACATTGAAAGAAATAGAATCTCCCTTGACATAGTTTATGATTGGTTTGGATGAATCACTAGGCCAAGTTATGTTACCAGCAAGAGGGAGAAAGTATTGAAGTGTGAGTGAAAGTGAATGTTTGAGATTTGGAAGAAGAGTTTCATAGAAAAAAGTTGTTGAGTTTGTGAGTTCATATAAGAAGAGACGTTCAACTGGTGGAAATCTTAACCATAAAAGATCAAAGAAAGTGAGGGGAAGTGAGGTTGGGGATTGAGAAGTTTTTGTTGGTTCATGAAATGGTTCAAGATTGCAAACTTCAACAACTTTGGATGATTCTTCTTGTTGTGCCATGGTTGAAAGAGAAAGAAATGTTTATAGTAAAGAAACATAGTCCAAAGCAATTATATATAGAGGTATGATATTTGTGAGCACCCAAAATATCCATAAGTCCTAACGGTCATTCAACACTTCTCCATTAGAAATATGTTCTTAATTACACTTCATCTTATTATTATGAATTCACCTAAAAGAGTACTAGTATTAATGTATTATGAAAATATAAGCTAATTCTTTTTTTTTTTTTTTGAGTAAATAAGCTAATCCTTCTTTGAACGTAAACTTATAAAACAATAGTAATTATAAAAACATTTATAATACCGTTAATTTGTTAGGTAAATAATATGTGTGGAGGAGATTATTATCATAAAGCAACAAAAGCTTGTGTCTTGCCTACGTGTAGGATACTACTTCATAAGTTAAAGTTACATCACAAAGAATATAAATCAGTTCTGATGAAAACAAGACACACGTACACCTTTTCTTTTTGGTGACATAGAAGACACATACACTAACTTTACGATTATTATTTCAGTGCTGATATTTTTACACTCCCATGTGACAAACCTCAATTCCATTCTTGGCAACGTATGCAACAAGGGAGCTTCTACGGTGTAGTCAGGAAACTGACTTTTTTGAAAAAGTTAATTTTGATTTTAATGTTTGATTCATTTTTAAATTGTTGATTACTGATTAATGATCAATAGTAATTCATCTAATAATGCTTGCAACATCTTAGACTTACAGGTACTATTTTATCGTTGGCATCTTTAACATGCAAACATATTTGATGATATTATGTGATAGTCTTAAGTGTTACACTTTGTGGGGTGTTACACTTAAAACAAGGTAGGATAAAATTAGA
>Ga0315913_1010631_pt1 | contig 10555 bp, 6 predicted proteins | sample MpolsnodulesMG_FD_207736 | JGI IMG/M metagenome (GOLD analysis project Ga0315913, IMG submission 207736) | Medicago polymorpha root nodule microbial communities from Los Angeles, California, United States - small nodules | ecosystem: Host-associated > Plants > Roots > Nodule | place: USA... | reverse complement strand
CAAAATACTTATCTCTCTTGGCTATCTACCTCATTTTATTAAATCACCAAGTTACCTTTGCACAAGACAATCCCCTGATCAACAAAGTATGTGCAAACTTACCTAACAAGGCACAATGTGTGTCGGTCCTTTCTTCGGACAAACTGAGCCAACAAGCGACTCTAAAAGACCTGGCTATGATATCACTAAGGGTGGCCGCTTCAAACGCGACCGGGATACTATCCGATGTGAAAATGTTGATCGACGATCCAAATTTGGACCCGGGAATTCAACAAGGTTTGGCTGATTGCAAGGAGACTTTATTGGATGCAGAAAGCCAGCTTGAGGATACCGTGGCAGCTCTTTTGTCAAATGCCAAACGTGATGCTCAATTATGGTTGCAAGCAGCTTTGGCTGCAATTGATACATGTGATGCTTCAATACCTGGTGATGATGATGTTCTCTCTACAAAAAGTCGATCATTTCGTCAATTGTGCAACATTGCTGTTGCTGTTAATAAGGTTATGACCGATGATGATAAAGCCTAAATTACAACATTACAACATCTTTTGCTTTTCTCTTAATTTATCTTAATGATTATGAATTTTTTAGATTCATTCAACATTGTGATTTTGTTTTGTGAGGAAGATTGTGGTTTTGTATTTTAACTTAGACAATAATAAAATTTCAATTTTGACTCTACTCTATATAGATAGTACCACGTTGAATTGAATTCATCATACAAACATGAATTGTGTTATCAGAAACGTTGCATTTTATCTATCAAATAAAGAAGAAAAATGTTTTATGGAACGAAAGAAAACATGCACGAGAAGCGACGAATTCATTACCACCCTTAGATGTTTATATTTACATTAAACTAATTGAATTCTCTCCCCCCATGTTTTCCTTTCCATCGCATGATTTCCACTATTTCACTCGTTGGTTTTCGTCTCGTGCTATAACGTTATTTTTTTTTGGTGAAGTACTTTTTTTATTGATACAGAAATGTTATCGTCATAAAAAAATACAGAAATGTTACATTGACCTCGGCAAAGATATGTTACATTGAAGAGTTCCTTTCCTTTCTTTTTTTTCTTTTTTAAATCTTTTTGTATATGTTGTTTGATCAATATCGAGTTTCATGTCCATTAGCTAAATCACATGACATTTACAGACCATTGTTTATTATGGTTCATGTTTAGATTTCATTGCACTTATGTGTGGAGAGTGGAGACAGGATGAATCAAGTTACTCTACTTAATGATCCAATTTAGTAATTAAATTTAATCGTTCTAATAGTTGAATGTTATTATTATATTATTTGAATGATCATACACAACAAGTTTGAAATAAATTGAACCTTTGTAGCTATGATTTTACGTTCAATACTTTTCTTGAATTTTGAAAAGTATACTGATCATTTATGAAAACTTGCATACTTATCGAGTCAATAGAACATTTCAATTTCACGATTCAACTGATAAAATTTAGTATTTGCAAAGAGTTTTTTTTACCCAATTTACCAAGATAATTTGTGAATAATTTTTCAAAATTATCTATCATTGATGAAATTAAAAGAGAAAACATCAATGCTTCATTTTTATTGTAAAATGAGACAAATTGTTTTGTTATCAAATGGAAAAGAAGGAGAAAAAAAAAACAAGAAAGAAAAAGGCTAAAGCCTAGAGAAGTGACATTTGAACAACCATTTTTTAACAATCTTTGTGACAACTTTTTCTCTCATAGTCACATTATGTTTTTACTTTCTCTCTCTCTTGTTTTGGTTTTTGTGTCACTACCTCATTTTCTTTAAAAAAAATTGGTTGTATTAAAAGTTGTCATATAAATAGATGTTCAAATAACACAATTCGCCTAAATGTGATGATTCCTTAGACATTAACAAGAATACAAGAAGAAAGACCACGGGACAACAACTCCAAAACTTTGAAAGAATCTTTGGAATAAGATGTGAATAGCTGCTCAATCTTCTATTTCATTCCCCTCTCTCAACTTATGATAAAACACAATTGATGAATCATATTATTTGTTTTAGAGGAAATTTATTCTTCCAAATACTATTTTATCCGGTCACTATTATAAGAAAAATTTACTTTTTAAATCTATTGAATAACTGATTTATAATATATCAGTTATTCAATGAACCGAAAAATTAACTTTCTTTCTTCTTATAAAGAACGGGGGAGTAATTGATAAGAAAAATACACAGTAGGATGCACGGTCCTGCCATGAACTTCCCTCAATTTATTATCATTGAAGCATGTCTATTACGAGCATTATTTTAGTCAAGAAATTTGGCCAACTTTCAAATTTCCAACTACTATTCTCCCTGTCATAAATAAATACAAACACAACATTATTTGACAAATTACTTACCATCATTACACAATAATTATAAGTCTACACTTTAGAGTTGTAGAATATAAAACACTCCTATCTATTTTATTCATGTAACATCATTATTAAGCAATTGAATGGAAGGTAAAACCAGTTGAGTCAATTTCGTGAACCAAAGGGTTGCCTTAATATAACTTAATTGCCATTAAACAACAGTATGCCAAAGTAAGTGAAAAATGTATTATTGTATTCATCTATCAACTAGAAAAGACCTCAAGATTTTCATTATCCAAATCAAGAGGGTAGTTCAGTCATTTGGATATTGATGAGTTGTGGAATCAACAAAGGCACAATCTTGTGATGTTTTGTTAGCTAATAGCAACAATATTATATTTTAAATATAAGAAACAAGTCACAAGCAAATGGAGTATTTCCAGGTTACATATACTAATAATGCTCCAACATAAAGGGTCACCAAACCCTCTGATCAGTACATGTCAGCATGAAACATATCAGTTTCATTCAAATTTCATCATATACCAAACAACAATTGAGAATAAGAAAAAAGACAGCCTTTGCAAACAAAGCAAAATAAACCAAGAAGAGAGAATGTTTTTGGTTGTTTTGGTTTCATTGCCTCTTCTCTTAGCAGTGTGAACTTCCTATGAAAACAAAAACATAAGAGTGTTTCTTCTTCGAGTGATTGAACTCCATAGAAAGGAAAACCAATTTTGGTTCTAAAATCCTACATATTATAAATTTGTTTTTCGTTTGGATATGGTCGAAAGAAGGGTTTGCAGTGAGCTTAGTATCCAAGTTGATCATGTTAAATCTGAAGGGCAGAGGAACTGATGGGATGAAGAAAATGAAAAAGTCGAATTCAAATAAGCTTTCGGATTTGGAGGCTCTTCAATTAGAACATCCAAGGAGGAGTGTATCTCAATCAAGAAAGTCGTTACCACTTCATGTTCCAACCACTGCAGCAACTCGACAAAAGTGTAAGCCTTTGCTGAGATGGTCACCAAATTCAAATTACATGAAGCCTATCAGCAGTTCAGATGCAAAAAAAGGAGCTTATGCCAGTGAGTCTTCAGAATAACCAATTAGGTTCAGATGGTAAGAATCTACAAAACAAATGTCCGAGTAAATTCAAAATCTAGTTCTGTTTTTAACAACAAAAAAAACTACAAAAACCATGTCAAGATCATCTAGTTTGAATTTGGTCGGAACATTAACGAAGACTCTTGGTTTTAAGAATAGTACAACTTGTCCGAGAAAATCTACCACAGCAGCACCTCGCGTAGATATTACTGCACCATACAGAGCTACCTGCTCTTCAGCTTTGAAAATTTTCAAGTTCCCTGAACACCACATGCTTAATCCTGGGGGTATTAAGTCTGAGGGAGCTTCGATCATGAAAGTTTGTCCATATACATATTGTTCTCTCAATGGCAATCAAGATACTCCTTTGCCTCAATCTAATCGCATCATGTCAGCTAAGAGGGGCCTTTTGAAGACTCGGAAGAATATAAAGATGGAAGCTCCTGAAAGATTGAAGGTGTCTTGTGAGACAAGGAAGGAAGTTGATATTGAGCCGATTGTTTCAGATGGAAAACCTGCATGCGATGAACCTCATAAGGGTGATCTAATAATCAATCACTTAATACACGAAATTGGTATGGATTTATTTATTAAAGCCAATGCCAAGGAAAGGGAAAAAGCATACAAAATGGGAAGGTCTGACGCTGTCAAACACCTTGAGGATCAAGAAGGTATCAAGTTTGCAATGGAGGGGAAGGGCAACATAGCAGAAGAGAGATGTGTTTATCAAGTAATTCCATGTTTGCCTTTTGATGTCCTCACCGAGTCTGAGACCAATCCCAAGGTGGAATTCAAAAACTACTATGATACTTTTGAAATTGAAGCAGATACCAAGGAAAGCTTTCACCAAGAACCAAATGTTGAAGATGCAGACAGAAACCACCCACCTAGCTGGTTTCATGAAGAAACATGTACTGGAAGCTACTGCCCCGAAGTTGGCTATGATGAGGAACAGATGGTGAATATTGAATTGGATGATTCTGATTCCCAAGGTACTGATATGGAGTGGGGGGAGGAACAATTGTGTCCAGTCAACTATAAAGAGATTGATATTGGTTCTTATGTCATCACACAGGAGACAGACTCGAAATTTAAGTCATTATCAGAGGAATCACATGATATATTTGAAACGTGGCTAGATGACATCCTCAGCAACCATTACGTAGAAAACATTGTAGAAAAAGCACAACAAAGCATAGAAGAGAAAATAACATATTTTAATGCACAACCTCATGATTCAAATTCTCTCCAGGAAATCACACGTGAAAGCATACAAACTAATTATTCATCCAATGGCATAGATCATGAGTATAACCAATCTTATTTGGAAAAGGAAGAATTTCAGTATCTGACGAGCATAGAAGATAATTGCATAGAAATTGAAAAGCACGTGGATAATGAGGTCGGTTGTGCCTCGATGGTGCTTGATGAAGGTACAGTTGACCATAGTGAAGGTCAGAAGATCTGTGAAACTCCCAAGATTGAAGAGAGCCTTCAAGACAACAACAAAAATCTAGAGAATAATGACAACGAAATTGGCCAAAGGAACCGAATTTCCTCATCTGATGTACCTGAAGAGAGCGCCATTACTGTTCAGGACCAGGAATTACTGGAAGGAGATCAAGTTACAACTAATAAGTTCCAGGCCAAAAGTTGTGTAGGTGGTGAAGAGCAAAACACAAATAATAGTTGGCAATGGCCAGCTAAGAACAAGAGACGTGTGCAAGATGTTGAGGAGAATAGAAAGATCAACCCAAGAAAGCCAAAGTTCTTGCCCTTGGTTTCTGACCAAGAACCAGAAAAGGTTGAACTGAAGCATCAAATGGTGGATGATAGAAAAAATGCAGAGGAGTGGATGCTTGATTTTTCACTCAGACAAGCTGTCACAAAACTTGCTCCATCCCGGAAAAAGGTTTCATTGCTTGTCGAAGCTTTTGAAACAGTAATGTCAACATCCAAATGTGAAACTCGTAGAAAAAACAATTCACCCTTGGCTCATTTAAGACCTGTTCAAGCTTGTGGCTGACTCAGGCTGCTGGGGTAAAAAAAGAGGCCTTATCTGGTGACGTTTTTTCCCCCAGACAGCAGAGGAGAAAATTCAGCTAGAGGAATTAAGGGAGGAACGTGTGACAGTTTTTTTTTTACATGGACACAGAAATATAAGAATGGAATTTTATGGTTTCCGCTAAGCTTTGTGATTTTCTCCACCAATTTGGTTGTTGTATCCCGGTACTTGAATTTCTTTATGTTTGATGAACTAGTATTTTCATGTTCAAGTATAAGGGGTACTCATGCTCAATGTCTGTTAATATTCTATTTGTTTGTATCATGTAGAAGCATAGCTCCTTCCGAAAAAAAAAATGTAGAAGCATAGCTAATATGTGCTTTATATACTCTCTTTTAGTTTTCTTCTATCTTTCAACACAAAAAAAATACTGAAATACGGCAAGTGAATTGTTGTATCCGATGATAAACTCCACTGAACAGTTTCCAGGTTCCGTAAATAATCTATATGTGCAGGCAGAAAATATAAACCGTAGCGACTTAATATTTCTAGAGACCAATAAATAACAAACCTTTTCTAACCATAAGTCAAAATATTAACTCGACAAAGAGCTTGATGTGATGACAAGAAGTAAACAACATCAACAATATTTTATCAGGCTTATATTAATGAACAAACGAAGATTAATATACAGAAAAGAAAAAAAAAGTCTAATAGGGGCAATGTAAGCTATAAATTTTTCTATATGGATTTATTATTTATTATACATGTGGAAAAAAGATGTAGCTTTATTTATTAGCTACAGCTTAAAAAGTCCTCGTAAGCTTTAACTCAGTTGGTAAGGACAATGCATAATATATGCAAGGTCCGAGGTTCAAACCTCGAACACAACAAAAAAAAGCTACAGCTTAAAAAGCAAATTACCACTAAACTTCAGCATGCTTCGTTGAGTTCAATTGTGTTAAATAAAACTGAGATTTAAGTGGGAACATTATATGTTGAGTGTTGCTTTCCTGACATTCAAAGTGTCCTAGGAACACAAGTAAAAGGCCAAAAACCCGGCGGCAGAGTTTCTAGTTATAACCCAACAGTAGTTAACTACCACTGGGGGTATTTTAGTAATTTACTTATGTTGTTAAGAACTTCTGAATGTACAAAAGCAATTGTCTTATATGTTTATTCAATGGTGGACTTGGTGAAAAGTAGAAGCAACAACACAAATTTTGTTTCTACCACCTGAGATTAGTTTCCTAGTATATCTATGAATCTATGAATATGATACAACTAAGGTCAAGAAAAAGGTAAACGAACGCTAATTTGTATAAAAAATCTGGCTTTCATTACCAAAAAAGAGTTTTAAATGGAACTCAAGTATAACAACTTGTAAGTTTCATAATCATGCAAATGGGGGAAGATATTTTTCTACAAGAAGCCCTTACTATTCTAGGCTAAAGTGCTTTACATAGAATACAAGGTATCATCATCTATTTCGGTTCAGGTAAATGACTGTCAATTGCAGGAGAATCACTTATCAAAGATTCAAGTTGCCCACGATACTTTATCAGAGGAGAGTTATGTGAAGTTTGCTCCTGCAAACTTACAGTGTCGCAGCTAACATCCCCATGCTCATTTTGTTTCAAAGCTTCTTGTGCTTTGTAGTCTTCATGAAACAACCTAAGAGCATCTGTTGTCGACAAAGATTGCACTGATTCATACAGCCCTTGAAATTCATTTCTCTTTTCTAGTGTTTCAACCAACTTCTCTTTTAACTGATCTGGAAGATGAGCAAAAGCACTTCACAGGAACCAAAACATGAAAAAGAAAATAATCAAAAATAAATTAGTGAGCCAGTAACAGTATCAAATTCAATTAAACTGCATAATCATCTTTATGTATTCTCTCTCAAATACCTGGATGCACCTCTTACAACACCCCAGCTATAACCAGCACGGACTGATTGTTTAAAACCAATATTGAATCCCTCTTGTGCAGAAGCTTCCTTTGCTGCTATAAGACCTTCTCGATATCCACTCTAAAGCATGTGAAGAATGAAAATTACTAGCTAATCATTCTATAGAACTAAAAAATTCATAACTAAAATAAGGAAAATGAATTACAAATTATTAATTGTCAAAATACCGTATGGAACTGGTCACGCCTCCTTTGCCACTCCCTGTCCAAATCTGACACCTTGTCATCAGAATCATCCCAGAAAGAATCATCATCACAATCTGAAAACAACATACAATTAGAAGCCTTAAAGCAACAATCCTGAAAAAACAATTTCAATACTTTTTTTAAAACCGAAAATTCCAGACAAAGATGCATCTGTTTAATCTAAAAAAGAATAAAAAAAAAATGTTTGTAGACAAAGTGACAATTCCACCTGAAACTCACACACACAACTGCGATGTTACGTGTTCGAATCCGGATGAAGGTGTCCAACCTAGCAATTCCGGCATTGCCAGTTGAGCTAGGCCTTATGGATTAAACCAAACTAATTCCAAATTCAATAGTTTATATATATATAATAGTACAGCCTTTGTATAGTATAGACAAAATCAATTCATTTTCCATAACAAATTCATTGATAAAGAAGAATCTAATTACCGTTTAATTTATCACCGTGATCGTCAGCCTGATTAGAACTTAATTCTAGTTTTGAGACTTTTAAACTCTCAGCATAAAGCTCCTCAGCAAGCTTACCCTCCATCTGCATTCTGCAATACAATACACACTAAACTACCATCAATAATCTAACCCGGAGACTATAATTAACCAAGTTAAACCATACATAGTAAAAAGACATTTAATTTTTCAAATTTCAACAAATTTTCTCCTCAACTGCAAACATTAATTTGTTCTGTACAAATTCACAAATAGGTTATGCTCCTCGCATCACAAGAAATATTATTATATGGATATCATTTACTTTTTGTTTGAACAATATATCAATACCATTGCCATGAAAAGGCATAAACATACCACATACTTATACATATTGCCATGAAAAGGCATAAACACACTACATCAGTGCATTGTGCAATCGAAATATACATGAAACAATTGTTAACCGCAGCATCAGACAAACTCATAATTCCTATTTTATTATATACATCAAAGAAATTAGAATTGTTGACCGCAGCATCAGACAAACTCATAATTCCTATTTTATTATATACATCAAAGAAATTAGATTTTGAAAAATAATGCAGCCTATTATTAGTCTATTAGAACAGGTCATCAAACTTGACTACAACTCTTACTACGTGTGAATTCAACTAAATCTTATGATATACGGGTGTAACAATCAAGTTAAATTCAGCTCAAATTTGCATATTTCCCAAAATCCACATAGGAAAAACACAGCATACAATCTGAAGCACAAAGGTGTTTTTTTTTTTCTTTTCATTTCTGATAAAAAATAAAAATTTGAAACAGTCTCCTCAGTTCAGGTCTCCAATAATTATCTTCCGCATAGAAACATCTCAGAAGAACGAAAGTTATATCATTTTGTTCATCATCGGAGACTAATATTACAAAACCCCCTTAACTAAAAAAACACTCACAATAACCCTCGATTAAATCAGTAACTTACAAGCTCATGAAACAATTAAAAAAAATTGATTTGGGAAAATAGAGGCCTAAAAAAGTGATAGAATTCGAAATCAACAGAGCACATAGTAATTAGGTCAAAATCTGAGGGATTAGGTCAAAATCGATTTACAAGAAATGAAGGAATCATTGAAATGAAATAAAGTTGAAGTAAAGAAGGTACCTTTGTGAAGATTCGGTTTAAGGACAGTGACAAAGGGGTGAGCCTCAGTGTGAAGAAGAACAGAGCGGAACTACTCGAGAGAAGAAGATAAGGACCCTTCTTATACCTACAAAACCCTAGTTCTTTTTTTTTTTGTTAAATGATTAGAATTAAAAATAATAATAAAGAACGGAACATGATTATTGTAGAATTGCTCAATTCATAATATAACAAATTAATAAAAGCATAGTGTTAAAACCCGGCTCGGACCGACCGGTCGGACCGGTTGAACCGTGAACCGGTGGTAGAACCGATTCGAGTCACTTGTTAGATCGGTCATGCATTTGACCCAGTGTGAATCGGCCGACTCATCCGGTTTTTTTGATGAACCGGAGAACCGGCGGTTTATGCAACTCGGACCGGGTCAAACACCATCGCAGATCGCACAATAAAAAATTGATGTCGCTCAAATTAATTTCTGAAAAGGAAGTGAGAAGGAGGTATAGAGAAGAAATACGTGAAATAGAAAACAAAACAATTGAAGAAGAAGCATCAAGAAAGAATCTGCACTGTGTTTGAATCGCAGAAGGGGAAAATCAAAATGTAACGGCGGCTGCAAACAACTAAGAGACGTGTTGTTTGTCAAAAAAAATGTTGGTTTTATAGTTAGGGTTATGCATTGAGAGAGATCAATGTGCTTGGGCCTTTTTTCTATTAGACTCGGGTCAATTTTTATATTCTTTTTTTATTTAAGCTTTTTGTTTGTCTTTTTTTGTTTTTTGAATGCATATTTTTTTGGTTGCAAGTATTTATATTTTTAAACGTGTGACATCATTCCTTCCAATTAACATTTATATATACTTGGAAAAAGAATTAACATTTATATACAACCTAATTTTGAAAATTTTAAAAGGAGAAAGAAAATAAGAATATAGAAAATTGGGAGTTTTTAACTAATTTACAAAATTGAAATTTTTTAGAGATTGATTCATCTGGTTCAACCTAATTTAATACATAAACAAATTTAATATAGAGACCGAGTTATTTGATTGAGTCATCCGATTTAATCTGGTTCAGTCATACGGTTCAACCAATGACCAATAGTTCGACCATTAATCCAGTGACACAGTACCCTTGTCGAGTTGATGGCCGAGCCGAGTTTTGAAACTATGATTAAAAGTGAGAGTAGCATCACCATAGAGCATAGTTAAACATAAATTAATTAACGAAACACGTTCAATTATAGCCTTATAGGTGAAAGGTGGAATTTAATTAAAAAAAAAAAACAGTCTTAGGGGGGTGTATTGAATTAGGATTTTAAAGGATAATTTTTTTTTAAAAAAGTCTTAAGGATT
>Ga0315913_1010630_pt1 | contig 10556 bp, 6 predicted proteins | sample MpolsnodulesMG_FD_207736 | JGI IMG/M metagenome (GOLD analysis project Ga0315913, IMG submission 207736) | Medicago polymorpha root nodule microbial communities from Los Angeles, California, United States - small nodules | ecosystem: Host-associated > Plants > Roots > Nodule | place: USA... | reverse complement strand
AAGATGTGTCTTTGGTCATTTTGAATGAGTTCCATACTTGCAACAAAATTGGTTGGTGTTTTTTTTTTCCTTTCTGTAGTTGTGAGTGATGTTATTTAGAAATTTTCTCTTTTACATTTCTCTTGAAACTTTACTTTCATATTCTGAGAAGTATGTGTTCATGCCTGTTCATTTCCCTGCTGAGAACACCTTGCTCATACTTTTCTTTTCTTTTGTTGGGTTAAATATGTTTTTATTTTCTGCTATGAAGCACAATAATTTGAGAAAATCACATAATCTAGTGTAATTATATGTGTCGGTGTTGGACACGACACATGTCCGACACAGGACACGCCTAATTCGAGGAGTGTCTGTGCTTCATAGATTTTCTGCAATATAAAGTACTCTATGATCAAGTTTAGTTCATAAACAAACTGTATCCAAATTCAGTCTCAAATTTTGTGATTTCAGAGACAAGTCTGAATATTTTCATTAAAATAACTGAATTGAAAGCTAAAACATCAATAGAATTTTTTGTATGGACTAAACTTGATAAGAGCGTATTTTATACGGAATAAAAACATATTTAACCCTGCTTTGTTTGAAGAATTATACAGAATATAGATAAATGGTTGTGTTAAATCCAGGTTAGATAGAAGAGAAACAACACCTGCATTCTGGACACCAAAGCCAAAATGCATTTCCACTCCAATTATAATTATGTTTCAATACATAAGAACCAAAAAAGGAAAAGAATTATTTATTCTATAACCTATGCACACCAAAAACAAACAAATAGGCATCATATTTGCCACTGGCTAATCTTTTTACACTCCATTTCTTCTCTCTTCTATCTATTGTCTCTCTGTTCATTATATGTAGTACGATTGGCGAAGTGCCATTGTATACACACTCAAGATGACGACTAGTATCACGCAGAAGGCTCTGTACAAAAAAACAAACAAACCAATACCAAATGCTGGATCGGAGAAAAACAAACCCAGAACGATATCAAAGAAAACAAACCAAAGAATGATACTCTAAGCACGCTAACCTTCGGTGCAAGTATCTTGAAAGGTAATATTCCTAGGGGAGGAAAAAGACACTGTTAAATATGTTGAAGGTCCTCAGAATGTACCTAACATTCTAAAGGAGGGGTAGGCCTATTAAAATTTTAGGCTGAACAAAATTGCAATCTTTCTCAAACCAGGATGAGAAGAACTAACACGCGAGATGGTCGCGGTGAGGATAAAGGATATAAATAACTTTTTTTTTCTTCGGATGAATGAAATATTCATATTAACTTTGTAGCAGGGCTCTTTTGCAGAGGGGCGGTTGTGAGGGGTTTGCGATTGGGTTGAGGGATGGAGAATCCATTCCAAGTGTTTTCATAAGGAAGTTCCTTTCCTGAAAAAATACAAACAAGAAATGTCAGGGAAAGAAGAAAATATAATTAACCTTGTTTAAAAGACATAAATTTGCATTGCATGAATGTTAGAAGTAATCAGTATATTTTCCTTATAAAACTAAGGGTCTGTTTGGTTTCAATGTTTTATGTTTTCAGTTTTAATTACAAAATTGTTATCTTGTTTTCAATTGATTCCTGTTTAGTTACATGATATACTATATATGTGTGGTATTGTTAACAAGTTATTTCTTATCATAAAACCTTTCTGTGTTGTCTGTCCCAACTCATGTCTATGATGAAATAATTATGGATAAAATTCTACCTAGATTTTACCTGCATCAACTTGATTCCCTAATCTAATCCAACGTGCCAATTACGTTAATCACGGTAATTTTTATGATGAAATCTTAAGCTCAATGCATAGGCACCAAGTATTTACCAAATTATTACTATTTTCACCACTAACTACTGCTGAAGTATCTCCACCACAACTACTGAAGTTGATCTAGTAACAAAACATTTTGAAAGTTTTGCTGCTGAATGCTGGATTAAGGTTAATGTCAATGTTGTCGATTGCGGAAAAGAGCAGTTTGTTCAAATTCCACTATGCTACAGTGGTATAGCGCCACTATTTAACAATACTTTGTCCTAAATAGCGTATCACGGAATAATAGTGATCTTTTAAACATCCGCTGTTCTATAACGCTACTACTTGACAACATTGGTTGATGTCATATAAATGTTGAGAACTACTAAAAGTACTACCGCTGTTGCAACTTTTATGCTAGATAGCTTTGGTTATAAACCCAATTTGTCATATTATTACTATCATAATCAGAATATTTATCATTATTACTGCTATAATTTCACCGTTGAATTTTAGTTATTCGATCTCCAAGGTGCTTATGTAACTTACACTTTCTGAAAATTGTGGACTTGGAATTCCTGCAGCTAAGGATCTGAACATAGGGGTAACTTGAAGAGGGGAACTGAACTCTGCACTTGACAAGGAACAAACAATGCCATCATTGTCTATCTGTTCTTCACAAGATGCGAATATATCTGCTACAAAAAGATAAATATCTAATTAGCAATTCTGATTCGTTGAGATTTGAGATGTTAGCAAATTAGCATATAAAAGATTTTATCTTTTGTGGAAATGGAAATTTTTCGGTCTATGTATTGAGTTTTAGAATAATTAACCATTTAAATTTGGTTATTTATATATACTTATCAATATTTTAAAACTGAACAGAAGATCGAACCGGTGAGACCTCAGGTTAATTGTTCAACAGTATTAAAAAGTAAAATATGAAAACAGTTGAACCAACCGCAATTTAAGAAGTTCAATCCGGTTCAATCAGAATGCAATGCAACCAAGATCAACCGACAGGAAAACTGTTTGGTTTCCGGTTCAACTGGTTGGTTCGGTGTGGTTTTTAACACATTGATATTCTTTATCACTGGATTTGATAATGTTACCTTGATCCAAAGTTGCACTAGAAAGAATCAATTGATCACATCCTCCAATTTCCTTTTGATGTTCAATTTGTATAGACTTCAGTTCAGTTCCACTATCTTGATGCAGTGAGTGTTCTAAATTCTCACCAGCACAATGAGGCATAGTAGTTGATCCTGTACTGTGTTCAGAACTTTCTGGAGAGTCTTCATAGAATTCCATATACCTGTTATACATTCAGAAGCTATTAGATTATTCCATATCCCTCATGAAAGTTTCTATTTTCAAATTTCAGTGAACATAAAGTACCTCCAACATGGCTGAATTTCTTCACTATTATTCTTCAAGTCTTCCAATAAATCTTTAAGATCTACAAGTTGTAAATCTGGAATCTTATATCCAGAAACATCTGATTCTTTGTTTCGGTTCATAAACTCTTGAAGAATCTGGCATAAATATATACATGTTAGAACTTATCTGAAAAATGTCAATGACTTTCATGATTTTCAGAAAAGATAGGCTTGACACATTAAAAGTTGGTTTAGTTTTTTGGATGTTGAACTTCTTGACATATATTCTATACTTTGGTTTATGTATTTCAATCAAATCTCACCTTCCATGCATTTTCAAGACTTTGGTCCATGTTCTCTGCATCAACTTTTAGTGCTAGTGAAGTTAGTAGCTCGGCTTGTTGCATCAACGCGTTTATCTTCGGATCATCCTTTTTAAGGAATGTTCCTTGAATCTTGTTGTTTTGAGCTGCAAAGGCATGATAAATCAGTTGATGTGTTTCCAAAAAAGTTACAAAAATTACCATCTTGCTTTCATTCAGCAGCTTACTTTCATTATGCTGTTTTTAGTTTCACAATATACTTAACAAAATGAAAATATTGTGGCATTTTGTAATAATTAGACAAAATACATCATTGCGGTCCTTTAAGTTTCTTAATTGTACCATATGAGTCCTTTAATTGTTTTTGGTCCCACATAGGTCCTTCAAGTTCTATAATGTGCACACCGTTACCCTTTTCAACACATTCCGCTACAAAAATACATATGTATCTGTTATGCTACTGACGTAATGAGACGTAAAAAACCTATGCGGGACCAAAAAAAGTTAAAGGCCAAATTTGGTACAATTAAACAACTTAAACGATTGCAGAATGTATTTTGCCTAATCTTTAGTGAAGGAACACTTATCAACTGAAGTTTAAAATAGAAAACAAACGAAACACTCTCTTAATACGTGTTTCAAAACTGCAAGGATTATGTTTCAATAGAGATTTACCATAACCACTGAACTTCACATTGCAGACATGATTCTGGTCTGGCAAGTTATTGGCATTATGAGAGTTTTGTGCTAAAACTGCCAATGGTGCTCTTGAAGTTTCATTTTGTTTATGTGATCTGTCTGCGAAGCTGATCTTTTCTGCATCATCCGGGATATGTGACCTCCTATATTGCAAATGGCTGACATGTTAACACTTCTTCATAGAATTTATATATTTTGATCTGTTATAGCTTAACATACCTCATCTTCTTAAAATCTACTGCAGATTCTGACGCTTCATCTCGGAAAATAATCCTTTTGTTATTTGAATTTGTGTATGAAATGTTGTTCTCTTTTGCTAAGGCTTCATATTTAGCTCTCTTTTTGCACAATGTGGAGAAACGGTTTTTCACGGCGTTATCCGTTCTGCATACAAAGCAAATAAAGCATTTCAATTAGAATAGCTGTTGAAAAGAAAGTGTCTGTTTAGTATTTTATGAAGAAGAAAATGATTTTTTTTTTACCTGCCTGAAACCACCTTTGCTATTTCTGTCCACCTATTTCCAAATATTTTTTGAGCCTAAAGAGATAATAGCAAGAAATTAGCTCACAAATCACATTATGTTAGTTTTGGTGTCACCAGAAAACTATACACATAGAAGATCTTTGTTAGTTTTGGTTGTAACCAAATCTTACTATAAGATAGATTTTGATGCAAAACAAATGACTTTTCTTCGGTACAAGCCCTTTAAGTGTATGTTTAGTTTCACTTTTGCACGAGATAGGGTTAATTGAGTGGTGTATAATTGATTATGACATGTTTTGTCACCACAGAACCCCACACACCAAATACATAAATGGATTGAAACCTACCCTCACCAAGGGAAAAAACAGAAAGAAAAACAAAAAAACAAAAGATGAAGTTCATATTTAAATTTTATATAGGCCACTATTATAAAATAAGCTTGTTAAACTCCAACATCAAGTGGTTAATGAACTTTAGCGTCAAATCAATCGAGAGTAACCGAGTTCCAACATCAAGTTGTTAAACTCCAACTTCAAGTGGTTAATGAGCTTTGGTGCCTGAAACTAGGCTTTACTTATCTTCTGATCAAACTCCAGATTACCGGATACAGTGTTAAGGCCAAAATAAGCATAGGGAGTGAAGTTTACCTCACATAAGAGCATGTCTTCCTCTGGTGACCATCCTCCTTTCTTGAAATCAGAATTCAAGTAAGTGTACCATCTGATATAAGTCACTTAAAATCAGATTGAGAAATAACAATAACAATAAAAAAGAAGCCATCAAAGTCTTCATGATCCAAGCTATAATACAAAAAACTGATAACAAAATAAAAACATGAATGAATCAATCATCACCAAAATTAAAAAAAAAAACTTCACCTTCTTCTACACTGTCTTGTAGTCTTGTCCTTGAATTTAGAAGCAATTATTGCCCAACTGCATTGAGTTATTGAAATCAAAATCCCTTTAGTCTTACATACAGCTCATTTGGATTGAATTATTTTTGAGCTTATGCAAATAAATAAGCTTATCAAAGTAGTTTATGAAAAAAACAACTTATGAAAATACAATTTTCGTTACTGAAAACTTATGAATTAACATAAAAACTTATTTATTTACATAAACTATTTTTTCATTTGCTCAAAAATAAGTCAATCCAAACATAATGATAATCATAAAAACTAGTAGTAACAATATCAAAAAGGGTTTATTAGTACTTTTCAGTTCCATGGATTCCAATTTGATCCCTCAATATATCATCCTCCTGCAACTCAAAGAACATAACACACATGAGAATGAAACATTACTTCAAAGAACAAAATAATAATAACAAGTAAAAGAATATATATATAAGAATAAGAAAATCAATTAATTATATTATATGATAAGATAAGATAAGAAATACCTCTTGAGTCCACGTGACAATGTGACGCTCCTTCTTCTTAGATTCTTCATTGAGAAGCTGCTTCTGCTTCTGCTTCTTCATATGATCTTGTTGCATGATTAATGTTTATTCTATATGGTTTGTTTGGTAATGTTGTTATTCTTCTCTTTCTTAAACGCTCCAAGGAGCCAAGTTGCATGCTAAAGCCAAACACTCTTCCTTTATAATAATATGATAAATAACTTTTTTTTAAAGAAATTAAAAAACAAACAAAAAAGGAACTAACCCTTCTTCTTTCTCTTTCATTCACCTTTTAAAACCTCTCACTCACTGTATTGTGTTTTGTTTCATAACATAAATTCCATTCTCAAAAAAGCCACCTTAACAAAAAAGCTATTATTCAATGGCTTTGGATTCTTAACTTTTCAGAAAAAACACTCTCACTCACTATCTTACACTATGTTACCAAAACAGAACAAAAAACAGAACAATGTTTAGTGTTCTTATTAAGGTACCAATATGCCTCACATGAAAGGTGAAAGATAGAAAAGGGTATTCAAAAATACATATTTTGATGAAATAGTAGATCTAAAAAGTGGTGTGTTTCAAAGTTTTTTTTCTCAAGTAGAAAAATACTTCATACTATGTTTAAGATTCTTGTACCTGTGTGAAGGAAAAAAAAAAACTGATATGTTTGGTTTTTCTCTCTCTATCTCTAACTTTATTCAAAACGGTCACAAAATGTGTATAAAAAATGTGTAGTGTAGGGACAAGAAAAATGAAAGAATATAAAAAAAATGAATAGTATATGATTATGTTAGTGCGCGGGTATGAAGAGAAGTTTGAATATAACACTGAATTTTATGAGCTACGTGCAGTGTTGTCCACTAAAGGGTGGATACTCCTATCAATATCATACCACTATAGAGATATAATGATGATAATATTAATAAGATAATGTTTTTTGTTTTTGTATATGAAAAATACTACAACACTTGAGATTTATCAACATATAGGAATTCATGTGTTTATATACTAAAGTTTTTGTGTAGAGAAGAGATGAAAGTTTATGGTTTGAAATTTTTGGATTATTAAGGAAACATGTGAAGGTACGTGACCTAAACAACTAGGCGTCACAACCCAACATTTGTGTTGAAATTAAATGGTTCGTGACTTCATGTGCTTCATTTGTGTTTTATTTTTTGTGTCATGTGAAGGTACCATTTTGATTTTTACTATTTTTGTTTTACTTTTTTTTTTATGTATTGTGTTGAAATTTGGGGTCTAACTCATCATCTCGAAATCGACTTGTGAAGTGAGAAGTAACTCGTCTTTTATCATGTATTGTGTTGAAATAAATTTGAAGCCTAGCTCATCATAACGAAACCGACTTGTGAAAAGGAGTGACTCCTCTTTATAAACTCTCATCAAGAGTCTATCTGATGTGAGATTTGAATTTTTTTCAATACATCCCCGTCACACCCAACACTTGTTGGGCTTGGTGCATGAGTAGGTAGCCGACCCTTGAATTTGACAAGCTTTGATATCATCTTAAAAATTGTGGTTGAGCTTAACACAACTCCACATAACTGACTTTTGAAGTGAGGGGTGACTTTTCTTTATAAAATCTCATCAAGAGCCTCATCTATCCGACGTGAGACTTGAGTTTTTTCCAATATATTGTTAATGAGTTAGTTATACAAGGGGGAAAATTTGTATTTGAATGTGAGTGAAGTAGCAATGTGTTGAAATTAAATGGTTCGTGACTACATGTGGCTTCATTTGTCTTTTATTTTGTGTCATGCTAAATGCACCATTTTTGTTTTTTTTTTCTTGTATAGTTAATGAGTTACAAGGGGGAAAATTTGTATTTGAATGTGAGTGAAGTAGCAATGTGTTTTTGAATTTTATCTCAATGAAATGAATTTTTTTGGTTCTCTTTTCATGTGAGATTCTTTTGTTTCACAAGCGCTCATATTTACCTATCTCAACTAATAGTGCGTGAAAAATTTAAATGCTCTCTTTTGTATGCATGTTTAAAGATAATTATCTCACATCTTGCCTAAAACAACAAAGAAAAATGTTAATTTGTACCTATTAGGCCACTAGTTATCAAGTATGAAGTAGTAAGTTTGCATGTTTATTAAAAAAAAATAAAAAGTAGCAAGTTCGTATGAAAAAATTTGTTTCCATTAGATTGAAAAGATATATACTTAACTTTTCAATCAATAATTACCTTGTTTAAAAACCTTAAACAATTTTTTAGGATATTTATTAGCAAGACCCAAAAATAATAATGATCTTGCATCTAAATTAACTATTTTTAAATTGTGAATACTTACTCATTAAATTTATATTTAACAATGAGAGAGTAAATCATATTTCTTAATTATGTCATTTAATCTTATTTTCTTTTTACTAAAAACAATATTCATTCATTCAAATAGGTAGAAATCAACTCAATTGAGAATAATAAAAATCTCAAAGTCATCAAAACAAAAAAAAGATGAAATTTTGAATAAACTCGCAACCCCCTAGGTTTATAGCGAAAAATTGCATAACGTGACAAAAAAAGTCCAATATATCATTGCATTCGGATTTGTAAGCCAAAATCATTGCTTGAATTGGTAACAAACATCAAACGAAGAAGATCTGTCAATCTAAATCACACAAACACTACAATAAGATAGAAAATAAAAACAATGCACTAAGAGGACGAACAACACAACATTGTTGCATTAGATGGCGAAATCACTGATAAAATACAAAAAAAAAGTGAAAAATTAGTTATTTGAGTAGAAGGAGAAGAAAAGTGATTTAGACGAGTGATAGTCGAATTTAGGCAAGTGTACCAAGTCGTTTACCAAGTAATAAAGTGATATGTTGAGTATCGTATACACATGGATTATTGTTCCAACTAGGAAATTCATGTAACTTATTTGGGAACAATAAATAATAAAATAAAATAAAAGATAAATGGAGGTTTTGCAATTTAGTATGTTTGCAACAGAGCAAAAGTTTAGGAGTTAACCTATTTTGATTGTAGAATGTTAGCGACGGTTAGGATTCTTCAAATTCTCTCTATTCATTTGTTGGATTAAATTAATGGTCAATATTTGATTTTGACGTCTTCTATCTAAGTGATGAGTTTATGGGGTTTTATTTCCTACCAATTGTGGAATTACACCTACTGATCACACAAGTTTTTACATGTGGGGCCTTACTCTCTCAATGGTTTGAGTTTGTTCCCCTCCAACTGTCGAGTCGCAACCTTCCACAGAAGTTTCTACACGGGCTAATGTTTAGGATCGTCAATCTTGTAGGGAGATACACTTTTTCATGTGGACATACGTGTGAGTTCTTACTCTCTCAGAGGTATTTGAAATAATGACAGATATTGGGGTTCCTAAATTCCCAATGTCATAAAGGTTCCCTCGTCTATTGAATCTTAGAAGGACATCAACATATTCTTCCTCTCGGTAGTTATACAAATGGGCAGCCCTATCTCGTCGACCTTACTGAGGCTCAAAGATTTGTAAGAAGAATAAAGTTACTATGCTAATATAAATCTATGAGTTACTACGTTTCCCTAATTATGTGGTCTATTATTATTTACTTCCTGATTCGATAGGTTTGCACGAAAGTATGTCACCTTCCTAAGTATCGTTATCTCAGGGTTGGTTCATTTTATAAGAAACAAAGTCTTACGATATAGTAAAATTAAATAGGATTCATAAAATAAATGAATAAAGAACTTAAATTAAATAATCCAATAAACAAAATAAAAGTTCATCTTAGAACCCTATCCTAATAGGGTTTAGTTACCATAAGTAACTAAAGACAAATTACAAAAGAAATAAAACATGCCCTAGAAACTTATAGTGAGGACAGACTCCTCCCTTGAAGCTTCTAATGTCTTACTTCCTCTTGAACCGTTATGTTTTGAATGAGAAATAATGAATTAGAGGATTGGTATTTATAGACAAGTTTTCAATTAGGTTTGGGTTGAAACTGGGGTTTTTCCACAAAAAAGTGGAAAAAGCAGTTCTAACCCACTCCCAACATGTCAGACGAGCATATGTATAAAAACCATGCCCAGACACATGGTAGCATGCTTCAAGATCTTCAAAAGTCTTCCCAAGAACATAATTCTTCTTCTTTAGCACTTCTTCTTCTATGATCAGTTATATCTAGAGGTATTTATTCAATATTTTAGCAATTAATTCAATTTCATTTAATGACATACTAGTTATCCATTAGCACTTGATTAATATGAAAAGGTGAGAGAGAATCGAACCTAAACCTTGTTTATGGAAAGTGCTAATTGAAAGGAAAAAATCATTGCAAAAAGAAAAGCATGTTAATTGGAAAAACTATATTATGTGTTTTTTTTTACTCAATCAAGAGTGAGGAAGACATAAAAGAACCGCTGGACATCCTGACTAGGTCGGCATCTCCATGGAACTCAAATCCTTTGTCGGTCACCCATATATAATATATATATAGAAAAAGGGAAAAAAATATGAGGGGG